>Ga0123355_10002903_pt1 | contig 24343 bp, 18 predicted proteins | sample TergutEmb28metaG_3_FD_89872 | JGI IMG/M metagenome (GOLD analysis project Ga0123355, IMG submission 89872) | Embiratermes neotenicus P1 segment gut microbial communities from Petit-Saut dam, French Guiana - Emb289 P1 | ecosystem: Host-associated > Arthropoda: Insects > Digestive system > Gut ... | reverse complement strand
GATAGGATTGTTGCAAGCAATTATAGGAGCAAAACCCGCATCATCCTTGGAATAACGCCCGCTATGGGTAGCCTGCATGATAAACACAGGAACAACACCGGTCTCTTTGTAAGCATTTTCTCGAATACGGTCTACCAGCCGTTTAAATTCATCTACATTTTTCTTGTGAATCCATAATTGGCGGGGATTAGCCCGGCCATCATGCCTGACAGCTACTGCCTCAAACCATAAAAGCCCCACGCCGCTTTGGGAAAAACGATCATAACGTCTGATAACTAACTCATCTGGTGCACCGTCAGGCGTACCATCGGCGCCTTCCATTGGTTGGATGGCTAGGCGATTGGCAATTGTTTTGCCATTTACTACAAATGGAATCTTTAGCACATCGATGTGCTTGGACATTGGTAAATCATGCTTATGTGTACTCATGCTCATACTGAATCCCCTCTCATTTAGGTCAGTAATTTCGTATTGTTGACATTCGTCTCATGAAATTTTATACTGAATAGTGCAATATATCAAGCAAGGGGGATTTTAGATGTCTGTTAGAACCCTTTTTATACAAAGATCATTATCCTGGCTGGTCATTATAACCAGCTTTTTTGTGTTGGGCGCATGTTTTGCATTACCGGTAGAGGAGCCGGTTTTGCCTCCGCCAACTGTGCAGGCTTTCCAGCCTTCAGAGCATGTGACCATGACACTGACCCGTGGGAATTTATATCGCTATCGCAATCTTAATATAAGTATTGTCCCGGCAGTGGAAGTGACATTAAATTTTCAAGTCCCCGATATTTATATACAGGCCATCCATGTATCCGTTGGAGACGAGGTACAGGCCGGAGATATCGTAGCTGAGTTGGACAGAGAAGCCTTTGTCCGTGCGTTATATCATGCGCAGCGAGAAGAAACCGCAGCCCAAATCAATATTGCTCATATAAATCAGCAGCAACCACTTACTGCTTTGGAAGCCGCCATTAGAGGCGAGGCCATAGATGACAATTGGTATAATGACGAGGCCATAGCACTACGCACCGAGCTTGCTGCCCGCCAGCTTACAACGCAGCATATACAGGCAGAAGACGAGCGCCGAGTGCTACGTTCCCCCATCAATGGAACCGTAACCCATGCAATGGCTTTTAGAGAAGGTGACACCTCTACGGTGGAAGTACGAGCAGTAACTATTGCAGATGAAACACAATCCATACTCTCCGTATCAGGAAGAGAAACGCAATATCTTATCCCTGGCGATATTCACATCGTAACCGTAAATGGCGAGCCCCTTGAAGCAGTAGTTATTGATCCGGAGGAATGGGGAATACAGGCAAGTGAAGATCAGGCTTTTTTAACACCCTATGGCGATGAAACCGTTTACTTTCCCGCTAGGACATTTGCAACTTTGCAGCTTATGCTGGAAGAAGTGCGAGACGTAATAAGCATACCCTTTACGGCTTTACATGTAGTGGATGACTGGTCTTTTGTGTACGTTATGGAAGATGGTATACGAGTAATTAGAGATGTTGAAACCGGCATGGAAGGCAATATCGGGGTTGAAATAGTAAGAGGCCTTTCTGAAGGAGAAATTATTACGCTTGATTAATGGTGGTAGGGGGCAGAGGATATGTTAAAAAAATACTGGCTAACCTCAATATGTTGTATGATAGGGATGGTTTTGCTGACAGGCTGTGCTGCCCAAGTGGGCGCAAATGTACCGGAGCTGCTTACTCCTGTCAGTGTGCAGACGGATACATTTATAGTAGACCGAGGCCGAGTAGCACGGGTAGAGCAATATCGTGGTGCGGTACGTGTGGAATCTGAAGGCCTTTTCTTCAGGGATAATAGTTTGCCTTTTGGCGGTTTCGAGGTTGTATCCGGGCAGGAGGTTCGTCAGGGGGATGTGCTGGCAAGATTGGATACCACGCAAACTGAAGAGCTTATAGAAGAACGTCGTGAACGGATCGCCGACTTACGGACGGAGCATAATTTCAGAAATCAGCAAATGGAACGTGAAATATCCATAGCTCAAATTGAACTTTTAGCAATCAATCAACAAATATCAGATTCCGAAGACTTTCCAACGGATTATCTGCTTGAAGCGGCAGATTTGAAACGATTGGAAATTCAAAGGCGGCAAATGGATTTGCAGCAAGCAAGAGATTGGCAAAATTTCACTATTTCATATTATCAATCGGATTTGGATGATATGTTGTCACGTTTGCCCAATGCAGAACTGCGGGCACCATATGATGGCATTATTACATATAGAGCAGAAATACACCAGGGCAGCTGGCTGGATTCCTTTATGATAATTATTTATATTAGCGATATGCAAAATATGTTTATAGAATATACAGAACCTACTTCGCCGTTAATCTTTAGAGACAGTATTGCCCATGCTGTTATTAGCGAGCAAATTTACGAACTGGAGCGCATTACGATACCCCACAACGAGCTAATGTTTTACACTCGTGCAGGCAGTAATCCGCCATTTAGATTTTCATTTATCACTCCGCCTGACGATTATGTTACACCTGGCCAGTTTGTATCCCTAAGAATATATCAGGAAGTCATTGAGGATGTATTGCGTATACCGCCTAATGCGTTATTTTCAGACATAGATATAGGCACTTATGTCAATTTGATTGAAAATGGCCAAAGGGTTGTACAGCAAGTAGAGACCGGCCTTAGAACCAGAGCTTGGATAGAAATCAGGTCAGGGTTATTGGAAGGGGATGAGATAATTGTTCAACAATAAAAACAATAGCGTGTTATTATTTTTTGGACTGATTCTCCTTCTTAGTGCCTGTCAGCAAATAGAGGCTGCTTCATCAGATGATGCACAGATAGCACAAGTCGTGCAGGAAGGTATCATTATATCTCCGGATGTCATAGAGGCCACACAAATGGCTTTTACTACTGTAGAAGCCATTGAAGGGCGTTTAACCCGGCAGATGTCAATGCCTACGCAGCTTCACTTTCCAGTGACTGTAGACTTATCCTTTGAACGAAGCGGCGGACGTTTAAATGCACGTCATGTAAGCAGTATGGATTTTGTTCAGGCCGGGGATGTCTTGCTATCCATTGTGTTTGACGAGGATGCACTCAGGGTAGAGGAGCAGCAGCTACAGCTTCGTATGAGAGAGGCAGAACGCCGACACAATAGTGAGCGTACTCGTCGTCGGGGCGATATAGAACAATTTAGAAATCAGCTTCATGGAGATATAAATGAGTTTGAAATAGAAATCCATGCTTTGCGGCTTGAAAGCATGGAGGCAGAGTATCAGCATATTATCCATCAATTTCAAATAAGCCGAAGGGAACAAAGCCGCCAATTGCAAGAGATACAGGAAAGGCTTTTGGGAGAGGATATTGTTGCCCCTTTTGATGCGGTGGTATCTTGGGTTAATGGTGCCCGGATTAATTCGGTCGTAGAAAATTGGATGATTATGGTCACTTTATATGACTATAACTCCTTTCAGCTGATTACCCGAGGTGCTCCGGATGTTTTCCGTTTTGGTGATATTTTAACGGTAAGGGATCGTGATGGGACACCCAGAGCAGTGCAGGTCGTATCCGACCCATTAACTTCTGCCAGAGATCAGAGTAATCAGCATGAATATATTTTACAGCCACTGGATCCAGATGTTACTGCGGACTATTTTCATGTGAATAATTTGCAATCATCGCCTACTATTTTTGATGTAAAAGGGATACTTATACCCTCTCGTGCCATTCATATAGAAGAACAACAACGGTTTGTTTACATCTACGAAGATGACGTAATCCGTAAACGCTATATACAAGCAGGGCTCTTTTACATGGAGCAAACTCAAATTTTAGATGGAATAGAGCCAGGTCAATTAGTGGTGCTGCATTAACCTGGCCAGCCAAAGGGGGTAAGTATGGTTTCATTTTTAATACGGAAGATGTGGAATAATAAATGGATGATGCTTAGCCTGTTGGTGGGAAATATCCTGTTAATTGGCATTGTGTCCAGTGCGCCTATGTATGTGCAAGCCACGTTACAACGGGTGCTGATAAGGGATATGGAACAGTCCCAGATTGATAGAGGACGGTTTCCGGCTATAGCAGAATTTAATTTTTATTTTAATCATATCGATCCGGAATTAACATATAGTGTCTATCAAGATACCCGAAATCGTGTTGTACCAGAGATGATTGAAAGCTTTCAAGTGCCTATGCTTTCAGTAGTGCAGCATATACGGCTGGAAGGCTGGCACGTTATCCCGTTGGTCAATAGGGAAGTAGGTGGCCGCATACGATCAATGCGGTTATCTGCATACGATAATTTTGAAAATCATATTGTCATCACCCACGGTCGGTTACCTTCAGATACCATGGATGGCAGTGTCATTGAAGTAATCGCTAATCAGCATACGATGGTGCGTCAGGACATTCTGTTTGATGAGCTTTTATATGTAACCAATGTCCAGTATCATGGCCGGGATATACAGCTCAGGGTTGTTGGGATATTTGAGGCTAGGGCAGATGAACATATGTATTGGGTTCATAACCCGGATCAACTGATGAGTGCTTTTTTGATATCCCCAGATTTGGTTCATAATCATTTTATTAATTCATATTCCCAGCAATATCGGGCTACATCTACCTGGTACATGATGCTTAATTATCATGAGATGAGTGTAGACAATGTGCCTCATTATTTACGTGTAGATGAATATTTTAATCAGCGCTTTAATGCCCAAAGAGGAGGCATATGGTCTTATCGGGAAAACTTCATTGATACGGTAAGAAATTACGTCCACCGTGCGGATCGCTTGAACATTACCCTTTGGGTACTGCAAGCACCGCTTTATGTGCTGTTGGCATTTTATATTTTTATGGTGTCTAAGCAGATTCTTACGCTGGAGCAAAATGATATATCCGTGCTTAAAAGCCGTGGAGCCAGTAGAGGCCAGTTGATAGGGGTCTACGGTTTACAGAGTGTTTTTGTAGCAGTAGTAAGTTTGGCATTAGGGTTGCCGCTGGGTATATGGATATGCCGGATGCTGGGCGCTTCCAACGGATTTTTAGAGATGGTGCAAAGAACCGCTTTGGATGTACGGATAACGCCTGAAGCAATACTCTATGCTTTAATAGCCACATTACTATCAACGCTTACCATGTTACTCCCGGTAATCAAATTTTCTCGTGTAACTATTGTAGATCATAAGCGGGGCAAAGCCGGCAAATCTAAAAAGTCTATATGGGAACGATTCTTCCTGGATATTTTATGTTTTGGTATCGCTTGTTACGGCTTGTTCAACTTTAACAATCAAAGAGAGCTTATGGCACGGGCTATGGTGGATATACAATCCGTTGATCCACTGTTATTTTTAAGTGCGTCATTGTTCATTATCGGATTAGGTCTTATATGTCTGCGGCTGTTTCCTTATGTGGTAAAGTTGATTTTTACACTGGGCCGCAGCCACTGGTCCCCGGCAATGTATGCTTCTATGTTAAAGGTTATGCGATCTTCAGGGGAAGAGCAGTTTATTATGATCTTCTTGGTATTCACCATGTCGGTGGGTATTTTTAGTGCACAATCGGCCAGGACAATCAATCTGAATAACGACCATATGATTATGTATCAAACAGGGGCGGATTTGGTATTTAGAGAGCGATGGCAGGACAACCGTGCCCCTATCGGGGGTGGAATGGGTCCTCCGGCAGCTCAGGGTACCGGATCTGCAAATCAGCGTGTGATATATCAGGAGCCGGATTTCCAACGCTTTACTAATTTTGAAGAAGTAGATGCCATTGCCCGGGTAATGCGCAGAAATGTCACAGTTACAAGCCAGGGTGCTACAGTAAATAATGTGCGGTTGATGGGTATTGATACCCGAGAATTTGGCCAGACCGCCTGGTATCGGGATGACTTGCTGCCCATTCACATGAATCATTTTTTAAATGTATTGGGACAACGGGCAGATGCGGTGCTGCTGTCTGATAACTTCCGTACTCGGCTGGATTTCTCTATTGGTGACGGTATCGTTTATCGAGATAATGCAGGCAACTCTACCAGAGGGGTCGTCTATGGTTTTGTAGAACATTGGCCAGGATATTCTCCTATTGAATGGACAACAGAGCGTACCGGCGAAACGGTTCAGGAAGAAGTATTTTTGGTCGTATCCAATTTGGGCTTTTTGCAAACTGTATGGGGCGTTATGCCCTATGAAGTGTGGATGAGGACTAATACGGCATCTAATCGATTCTTTTATGATTTCGCTCGTGAAAGAGGCCTCAATTTAGTTGTGTTTAACGATGCCAATGGGTTAGTTGTAGAAAGCCGAAATGATCCAATTTTGCAGGGGACAAATGGGGTATTGACTGTAAGTTTTATTGTAACGTTGCTGATATGCTTTACCGGGTTTTTGATTTATTGGATATTGTCAATTAAAGCAAGGGTATTGCAGTTTGGCATATTCCGAGCCATGGGGCTTTCTATGCGTGATATTATTGGGCTATTGATAAACGAGCAGCTATTTATCACGCTTATGGCAGTGCTAATTGGCGCTGGAGTAGGGGAAATTGCGGCCAGATTGTTTGTGCCGTTGATACAAATTTCCTATAGTGCTGCGGATCAGGTAATCCCGCTGATGATCGTGACCTATCGTCAGGATTATATAAATCTGTATGGGATTATCAGCATGATGATTGCCCTGTGTCTATTTATTTTAGGGGTACTTATTTCGAAGATAAAGATCGCTCAGGCGTTGAAGCTGGGAGAAGATTAATATGACAATTCTTAAAGCGGAAAATATTAAGCGTGGCTTCCCTACGGCTGGAAATTTGTTTTGGGCTTTAAAGGGGATAAATTTGACGGTAGCGGAGGGACGGCTGACCATATTAAAAGGCCGCTCCGGCTCTGGCAAAACCACGCTCATGAATATCCTTGGGGCTTTAGATGTACCTACTGAAGGCGAGGTATATTTCATGGATCAGCCTATAAGCAGCTTGGGAGAGCGTAAGCGGGACATGATACGCCGCAAGGATATGGGGTTTGTTTTTCAATCTGTGGCTTTGGTGTCTATGATGACGGCTTACGAAAATGTTGAATTTATTTTACGTATAAGCGGTTTTCCAAAAAATGAGCGCCGCAAACGGGTAGAAGACTGTCTCAGTATGGTAGGCTTGGGTGCCCGTATGAATCACCTGCCACAGGAGTTATCCGGAGGGGAGCAGCAGCGTGTAGCTATCGCCCGTGCCATCGCTCATAAGCCGAAGGTAATTTTTGCAGACGAGCCTACTGCCGAACTGGACACCAATACCGGCTTACAGGTTGTAAAAATATTTAAAGATTTGATAGAACAAGAAGGTGCAACCATAGTGATGACAACACATGACCCGGGGCTTATGGAAGTCGCCGATAAGGTATATGAGTTGGAAGATGGGATGACGATTTAAATGGATTATGATTTTGAAAAGCATGTCATTGTCTGCGAAAATCTGGTCAAGATATATAAGACTACAGATATAGAAGTGTTGGCGCTGCAAGGCCTTGAACTTTTAATAGAGCGTGGCGAGATAATGGCAATCATCGGTAATAGTGGCAGCGGCAAATCTACATTGCTTAATATGGTTGGCGGTTTAGATAGGCCATCGGCAGGTAAGCTTTTTGTGGACGGCAAAGATTTGTTTAAGCTTAATGAAAAGGAACTGGTGGATTACAAGACCAGTACCGTTGGTTTTGTATGGCAAAATAACGCCCGTAACCTGATTCCATATCTGACAGCCCTGGAAAATGTAATGATGCCCATGCAGTTTAACAAAAGTGAAAAGATTAATAATAAAAAGGATCGTGCACGTGAGCTGCTTGAGCTTACAGGGATTGGTAAGCGTTCCCACCATAAGCTCAGTCAGTTGTCCGGTGGAGAACAGCAGCGTGTGGCCATTGCCCTGGCACTATCAAATCATCCCAAGCTGCTGTTGGCAGATGAACCTACTGGCTCTGTTGATACCAAGACATCCGATTTCATTATGGATATGTTCAGGGATATCAATCGGCAATTGAATACCACTATCGTTATTGTTACCCATGATCGTGAGATATCGAAAAAAGTAAATCGTGTAGTCGCTATCAGGGATGGCAAAACCAGTAGTGAGATGATAACCAATTATGCTGCCCATTTAGAAGGGATTACCGGATTTGAAAGCGCATTAGCCAATGAAATAGAGCAAGTGGAGTATGCCGTTTTAGATAGAGCAGGGCGGGTACAGATTCCCAGAGAATATCTTGATAAGATGCAAGTGGACGGTAATCGCATACAGATGAATTTAGAGGATGATGGCCGGCTGGTGCTGAGTGCGCCGCCAAAGCAAGATGCTTCGTAAAATAGGCATGAAACAACTTCTGCGCAAATTGCGCAAAAGTTAAAATAGAATAGAGGGACTGGATGATTTCCTTCCTGCTGCACAAGATGTGGAACAACAAATGGATGATATTGAGCCTGTTGATAGGGAATATTCTGTTGATTGGTATCGTATCCAGCGTGCCCATGTACGTCAACGCTTCTTTACATCGGGTCTTAATCAGGGATATGCAGCAGTTTCAGCATGAGCGGTGGAGATTCCCGGCTATCGCAGAGTTTAGCTTTAGTTTTAACGAAGCAATTCCAGCGCAGTCTTACGAATTTTACTTGGATACTAAAAACCGTGTTATACCTGAGATTATAGGGCTTTTGGAAGTCCCCATGATTTCTATCGTGCAGCATATAGAGTTTGAAGGCTGGAGTTTGGAGCCTGTTCTAAGGCGGGACAGATTTCCACGCATAAGGGCTTTGCGGCTTTCAGCCTACGAAAATTTTGAAGCGCATGTCGTTATCACTCATGGGCGTTTGCCATCGGCAACTTTACAAGAAGGCAAAGTGATAGAAGCTATTGTTAACCGTAATACGATGACCCGGGAAGATTTGCTTCTTAATGAGCTGTATAATGTATTGAATGTCCAATACGACGATTATGATTTACAGATAAAAATTGTCGGCATCTTTGAAGGTACAAAAGGAGGCAACAGGTATTGGGATAGAAATCCCAACTTCTTTTTAAATACTTTACTGGTATCGCCGGATTTAATTAATAACTATTTTATTGATCAGTATGCCCGCCATCAGCAGCAGTACATAGCGACTTCAACCTGGTTTATGATGTTAGACTACAATGAGATGTTTATTGACCGGGTACCCTATTATCTGTGGGCAGACGGCCAAATAAGAAGCCTTTTTCAAGGCGCTCGCTTTTGGTCATATAACGAAAATTTTACTGGTACACTCAGCGTTTTTATCCGAAGAGCAGAGCAGCTTCGGATCACGCTATGGATATTGTTAGTACCGCTGTACATATTGTTGGCTTTTTTCATTTTTATGATATCTAAGCAGATTTTATTGATCGAGCAAAATGATATTTCTGTGCTGAAAAGCCGGGGTGCCAGCCGTGGGCAGCTGATTGGTGCATATGCTATACAAAGTACTTTTGTCGCTGTGATAAGTTTGGCTTTGGGTATTCCTTTGGGCGTGTTAATAGTCAGGATATTGGGGGCATCCAATGGTTTTTTGGAAATGGTGCAGCGGACAGCCCTGCGTGTGCGTATCACACCTGATGCTATTTTATTTTCTTTACTGGCGGTGTTTTTATCAATATTAACTATGCTGATACCAGTTATTCAGTTTTCAAAAATTACAATTGTTGATTTTAAAAGAGATCGGACGGGTGCGGCTAAAAAGCCTTTATGGCAGCGTTTTTTCCTTGATATAATTTGCTTGGTGGTAGCTGGCTATGGCTTGTTTAGCTTTAATAATCAGCAGGCACTGATGGCAATGGCCGGGGCAGAACTTCAAGGGGTAGACCCGCTGTTGTTTTTGAGTTCGTCATTTTTTATTATCGGATCAGGTCTATTATGTTTGCGGTTGTTCCCTTATGTTATGAAGCTGGTATTTAATTTTGGACGCAGCCGCTGGTCTCCGGTTTTATATGCTGCTATGCTGAAGGTCGTACGTTCTTCGGGCGAAGCGCAATTTGTTATGATATTTTTGTTGTTTACTGTGGCGTTAGGGATTTTTAGTGCACAATCCGCCCGGACACTCAATCTTAATCGTGAGCATACCGTCATGTATCAGGCCGGGGCAAGCTTGACTTTTCAAGAATTTTGGCATAGTAATAAACCATCCGAGTCTGCGCTGCGAGAAGGCCGGGCAGAAATGCCCGACCCAGTAATATATCAAGAGCCAGATTTTGAACGTTTTACTCATTTTCAGGAAGTGGATTCCGTAACCAAAGTAAAGCAACGACAGGTTGGCGTAACACGAGGCGGTATCTCAGTAGATGGTGTACAGCTTATGGCTATTGACACCCAAGGTTTTGGTAATACCGTCTGGTCGAGAGGTGACTTACTCCCCATCCATATTAACCATTTTTTAAATACCTTAGCGATGCGCTCGGATGCAGTATTATTGTCGGATAACTTTCGCACGCAGCTTGGTTTTGCTATAGGCGATGGTATTATATATCAGGATGGTTATGGAAATCGTGCGCATGGGATAGTCCATGGTTTTGTAGAATATTGGCCCGGTTATACGCCTGTGGTGTGGGAAAGGGAATTTGTGTGGGATTGGCATAATCGTGTCGGAGGGATGATCCAAAGGGATGTTTACTTAGTGGTGGCTAATCTGGGGCATTTGCAAACCATATGGCGCGTTATGCCCTATGAAGTCTGGATGCACACGAATACAGATACCAATAATTTTTTTTATAACTTTATTGAAACGCAGGGGCTCAATTTAGTTTCACTTAACGATACTTATGTAACACTCATAGAGAGCCGTAACGATCCAATTTTGCAGGGCACTAAAGGGATATTGACCGTCAGTTTTATTACTACGCTGTTAATCTGTTTTACTGGATTTTTAATCTACTGGATTACATCTATTAAAGCCAGGGTGCTGCAATTTGGCGTATTTAGAGCCATGGGATTATCCATGCAGGATATTATTAGATTACTTATAAACGAGCAGTTGTTTATTACTTTAACCGCTGTACTAATTGGAACAGGGGTAGGGAGGCTTGCCTCGTGGTTGTTTGTGCCGCTTATCCAATATGCTTATTCCGCAGCAGATCAGGTAATCCCGCTGCTGATAGTGATATATCGACAGGATTATCTCAATATTTATGGCACTGTTGGTATGATGATTACCCTATGTCTGATTATTCTGGGTGTTATCATATCAAAAATAAGAATCGACCAGGCATTGAAGCTTGGAGAAGATTAAGCATACATAAAGGAGAAAATAATTAATGAAAATATTAGTTATCAATGCAACCCCTAAAACAGATGGAATATGTTATTCGTTTGTTACAACAGCAGCAGAGACGGCTGCCCAACTAGGTGTAGAAGCAGAGGTAATCCGCCTGTCCAGCATGAACCTATCCAAATGCAAAATGTGCGACGATGGCTGGGGTATTTGCTTTAACGAGCATCGTTGCATTTTTGGTGATAAAGATGGGTTTAACGATCTGCAAAAGAAAGTCCAGGAGGCTGATGCATTTGTATACATCACCCCGGTCTATTGGGGCGAAATCAACGAAGAGCTTAAAATTTTCTTAGATAAATTAAGACGCTGTCAGGCGACAAAGCAGTGGGATAATCGGGAAACGGAAGTTTCCTTCCTTAATGGCAAGCCAAGCATTATGGTGGCTTCCGCAGGCGGCGGTGGCGGTGGCATCGTGAGTACTTTTGCAGATATAGAGCGGGCAATTTCGCAAATGAGTGGAGATAGCTGGCCACGGGAGTTAAACGGTGTTTTCGATTATATAGCAGTAAATCGTTGGAATCAGGCCTATAAACGAGAGACTTTAAAGGCAGCCATCACAGAGATGGTGAAGTATCGCAAGACACCAAGGGTAACAGAGGTAGAACCACAAGCTGATTATCAACTGCTTCTTACTTTCAATAATGGCGAGCAGCGAATTTTTGATGTAAAACCATATCTGAATATTAAACGTTACGAAAAGCTAAAAGACCAAGAAATATTCAAAAATGTGTGGGTTAGTGGCGTATACGTATCTTGGGGAAATAATCAGGAAATAGGGTTAGATCCTTTATATCTTGATAGCGTACCTGTAAATAAATAAAAAAGCAAATAAGGAGACATCATATGCCTTGGTTAGTCAGAAAGCCTGAATTTTACAAAACACTGTTAATGCTTGCAATCCCTATGCTTTTGCAAAATGTATTGTCCATCAGCGTAGGTTTTGCAGATAACATTATGGTAGGCCAGCTGGGCGAGCGAGCCGTTGCTGGTGTTATGGTCGCCAATCAAGTGCAAAATATATTGAATGCACTGACTTTTGGTATATCTGCATCGCTGGTGATACTAGCTGCTCAATATTGGGGTAAACGAGATATTGACAGTGTTAAAGCGGTAGCGTCTATCGGCATCAAAGTTGCCTTAATCATTGGCCTTGTGATAAGCATTATTGTATTGACATCCCCTCATGCAGTACTTCGTCTGTTCACGGACGATGCACTGGTCATCGAAGAAGGTGTCAGATACATACGCATTTTAGTTTTTTCATATCTCTTCTTTTGCCTGACCCAAACATTAATGGGAACCATGCGCTGTGTAGAAGTCGTACGCATTGGTGTGGTGGTGTCCTTTTCTACTTTAATCATTTCGGTTGTGTTAAATTATGCGCTCATTTTTGGCAATTTTGGTTTTCCTGCCTTGGGTATTGAAGGCGCAGCCATCGCTACACTAACAGCCAGAATCGTAGAAGCAATCATCATGGTGGTGTACGTGCGATTTATTGATACCCAGCTTAAAATAAGATTTGTGGAATTGCTTAAAACCAATCGGCAGCTTTTATCAGATTTTTTCAGATATGGCCTTCCTGTTATGGTAGGGGATATCTCCTGGGCAGCCGTTGGATCAGCACAGGTGGCTATTTTAGGACGTTTGGGCGAGGCGGCCATGGCTGCAAATAGTATCACCATGATGCTGTTCCAAATTATCACTGTGGCGATATGGGGTGCATCCGGGGCCAGTGCCGTCATCATCGGCAAAACCGTCGGCAGCGGCGATTATGATCTGGTAAAGCAATATGCCCGCACAATGCAGGTATTATTTGCAACACTGGGATTGATGACTGGCCTTGGGATATTCGCCATGAGGGATGTGTTTATCTCGCTTTATAATTTCTCTGAATACACGCAAATTTTAGCCCGGCAGTTTATGACCATCATGAGTATCGCCGTTATATTTACAGCATATCACGCACCCTGTTTTACCGGGATAATCCGGGCCGGAGGGGACACCAAGTTTGTGCTGATAGTAGATGCCATATGCGGCTGGCTCATTGTATTGCCGCTGGCCTTTTTGGCGGCATTTGTCTTTGGCATGCCCCCATGGGTGGTATTCTTTTGCTTGAAGTTTGACCAATTTTTCAAATGGATTATAGCGATCATCAAAACAAATCGTTTTAAGTGGATTATGAATTTGACACGAGAAAATCCAGTATAAACTAAGGAGATATAATACAATGAACTATAAACGCACAGTAAAAGCCTGCTATATAGGAACAATTTGTCAGGCTGTAATAATTAATTTTACTGCACTATTATTTACCGCCTTGGGATACCAATTTGGCCTTTCGTATACGCAACTGGGCGCTTTGGTCATGGTCAACTTTGCTACACAAGTATCGGTAGCAATCATATTTGGGCGGATAGTGGACAGGCTGGGCTTTAGAACCTTTTTAATCGGCGCACATATTGCAGCAGTAGTGGGGCTGGCTTGGTTTGCAGCTACGCCTTTGCTCCCTTTCCCTCCCTATGCTATGTTGATGATGGGTACCTTGGTATTTGCCACAGCAGGAGGCTTTATGGAACTGCTGCTAAGTGCTACGCTTAATGCCATACCCACTGACGAAAAATCATCTGAAATGAGCATCATGCACGCCTGTTTCTGTTTTGGACATGTGGTCATTGCCTTTGTCACAACAATATTCTTAAATAATTTTGGACGGGAAGCATGGCCTATCATAACACTGGTGTGGGCTACCATACCGCTGGTCAATGTATTTCTCTTTTTAACAAGCCCGATAGCACCAACCGTACCGGTGGCAAAGCAAAGTTCAGCTAAGGATGCCTTACGCAAGCCTTTATTCATTGTGCTTATTTTTATGATATTATTTGCCGGCGGGACAGAAATTACCTTTTCCCAATGGGCATCTGCATTTTTGGAAGAAGCAATGGGGCTGCCTAAAATGCTGGGGGATATTGGCGGGGTAGGTATGTTTGCCGCCATGATGGGTATAAGCCGTATTGGCTACGGCATTCTAAAGAAAAAAGGCGTCAGCTGGATGCCTGGCCAGTCCAAGTTAATGCTTGCCGGCAGTGCCTTGGCAGCAGTAAGTTATATTGTCATTGCAGTAACATACAATCCAGCCTTGGGGCTGTTGGCATGTGCTTTATGCGGATTGGGTGTTGGCTTACTATGGCCAGGGACATTATCCTTATCGGTAGAAGCCTTTCCAAGGGCAGGCACGTGGATGTTTGCCATCATGGCGGCCGCCGGAAACATAGGCGCCTCTGCCGGGCCATCAATCTTTGGCGTTATTGCCGATTATGGCGGGCTGCGCATGGGCTTTATGGTTACGGCCAGTATTCCATTGGTATCTGTGGTATTGATGCTGTTGTATCATAGGTTCAACCGATCCCCAGAACGAACCAGTTGAGAATGTTATGCAAAAAAAATAAAGCCGTCTGAATTTGATTCAGACGGCTTATTATTAAATGAATTGGTTATATTACTTTACGCTATCCATATAAACAGCAAGGTCAACCAGTTTACAAGAATAACCCCACTCATTATCATACCATGATACCAGCTTAACAAAGTTATCGCTAAGGGCAATACCTGCGTCTGCATCAAATACAGATGTGCAGTACTCGCCAACAAAATCGCTGGAAACTACTTTGTCTTCTGTATAGCCTAAAATACCTTTAAGCTCGCCTTCAGAAGCAGCCTTTACTACAGCTTTGATCTCATCATAGCTGGCAGGCTTTTCTAAACGGACAGTTAAGTCTACAACAGATACATTAACTGTTGGTACACGGAAGGACATACCTGTCAGTTTACCCTTCAAAGCAGGGATAACTAAGCCAACTGCTTTTGCAGCACCTGTAGAAGATGGGATGATATTGGCAGCAGCCGCACGGCCTCCACGCCAGTCTTTGCTGGAAGGTCCATCAACAGTCTTTTGAGTAGCTGTCGTGGCATGGATAGTGCTCATAAGGCCTTCCAGGATGCCAAATTTATCATTGATAACTTTGGCCAAAGGTGCCAGACAGTTTGTTGTACATGATGCGTTAGAAACGATATTCATGCTGTTCTTATATTCTTTATGATTAACACCCATAACAAAAGTTGGTGTGTCATCTTTAGCAGGCGCACTGAAGATGACTTTCTTAGCTCCGCCTTCAAGATAAGATTTCGCTTTATCTTGAGTTAAGAAAATACCAGTACACTCTAAGATATAATCCGCATTATCTGCACCCCAAGGTACTTTAGCAGGATCCATCTCAGCGTGAACAATAATTGGCTTGCCGTTAACCACAAGCTTGCCATTTTCCTGTGCGATAGTGCCTTTAAAACGTCCATGTACAGTATCATACTTTAACATGTACTCCATATACGCCAAATCAGTAAATGGGTCGTTAATTGACACTACCTGTACATCGTCACGCTCCATAGCATAGCGAAGAGCCAACCGACCGATACGGCCAAATCCATTAATTCCAATCTTAATCATCCGTAAACCTCCTACGTTAATATATGATTATATTTGACAGTTCCTTAGAAAGTATACCATAATTGATGTATTGGGGTAAAGCGAACAAGCTGCAGAAGGAGTGAAAATATGCAGAAAAATAAGCGAAAAGAAGAAATCATTCCCCTCTCTAAAGCACAGAAGGAAAATGCTAAGGAAAAGATTAAAGAATACATTGAAGAAAACTTCGAAACAGAGATAGGTAATCTACAGGCAGAGGTCTTTCTGGATTATATTACTGAGCATATGGGCATTTATTATTACAACAAAGCAGTGGCAGATGCGCTATCTTTCATGACAGAGCGTATCGATGATATGTATTTGCTGATGAAAGATGAAGAATAAATGGGACACATCCTCCGTCTGCTTCATAAAATGAATTATAGTGAAAAAGGATTTTGCAGAAGGAGGATTTCTCATGCGATTTAAAGTGATAAAGTTACCTAAGCCAGTGAGTAATCTAGTCCGCTGGATGCTGGGAGTACAAGGATAAAAGCGGTCAATGTTTTTAAGCATATAAAAACCCGCATTCAACTGGTTGGTATTAGCAACCAGTTGAATGCGGGTTTTTCAATTCTATAGTTATTTTTTATTGCCTGGCAACAGATGCCTGCATCAAAGCCTGCTTTAACTCACCTTCAATGCGTACAAGTTCGTCCTCGGCCTGAGCACGGTCTTGACGGCCCTGCTCCTGTATTTGTAATACCTCGGAAATTGTCGCAATCAGATTTTCATTACTCTTCTTGATTGTGTCAATAGATACGATACCACGCTCTGCCTCCTGGGCAATATCTACAGTGCCCTGACGCAGCATTTCACTGTTCTTTTGAAGCAGCGTATTAGTCATGTCAGTCACTTTAGTTTGGGCAGCCAAAGCAGCACGGCTGTTTGCCATGCCTACGGCTAACACCATCTGATTTTTCCATAGTGGGATACTGTTGGCTATACTTGACTGTATTTTTTCCAGCAACACGCCATCATTATTTTGCAAAAGCCGGATTTGAGGGGCCATTTGAATACTGATTGTGCGGCTGAGTTTAAGGTCGTGAAGTTTTTTTTCAAAGCGATCTGCCAGCTGTAGCATATCATTCAATTTTTGAGCTTCCATTTGGTCGTTGGCGGCTTCCGCTTTTTGTCGCTGCACTGGTACGTCTTCGGCAAAAAACTGATCCAACTTCTCTTCTCCGGCAGCAATGTACATGGTCAATTCTTTAAAATAGTCCTGATTTTTATCGTATAACAGGCTTAAGGTGTGGATATCTTTCATCAACTGCCGCTGATGGTTTTCCAATTCCTTTTGGATTCTATTGATGTTGCCTTCTACCTTGGCATAACTGGCCACCATTTTTTCCATACGGCGTTTAAACCCACCGATTAAACCCAATAAACCCTTCCGCTCCTCAGACGCAGAAGCATCAAAAGATTTTATTTCTACTACCAAATCTGATAGGCTTTTACCAACTTCACCCATTTGGTTGGTACGGACATTTTGCAAAACTGAATCGGAAAATTGAGCAATTTTAGTTTGTGCAGCAGCACCATATTGAATGATGACAGCTGGGTCATTAAAATTAATTTTTTGGGCAAATTCCCGTACTGCCTGCTGCTCTTCCGGATCCAGATTTTGTATCTCTGCGCTCACTGGTTGGATTTCAACAATCGCTTGTGGCTCTTGTTCTTCTGTTCCTAACACTAACTCTGGTATAGCCATGATAATACCTCCTTGTACTCGTTATCATCTGTTATCCTGTATTAATGATCTTCCTGAAGCTCGTCAAGCGGGATTTCCGGCGCTGGGTCTTGTGGGAGATTATCTCCCGGGGGTAAAACCGGATCTTCATCAAGTGGAGGCAAAACAGGTATGTTTTGCTCAATCAAATGCAAGAAATATTGCCGCGGGGAGTGTTCATCTACAAACAGGTGAAGATTCCAATCCTCAAAGCCTGTTCTTTGAGCAAGAATGTGGCGATTACCATACTCTACATCAATGGGAGTAGGTGATAAGCCGATTAATACTCCATCCACAAAAATCTGAGCCTCAGCAGGAAATGTCTCAATCATAATCCTTGCCAGTACAACATCACGTTCCAAGTTAATATCAATACGCACAAAGAGCTGCGTCAATTCTATCTCTCGTTCATAAGTAACAAATCCATGACTGACCACTCGCAGATGATGTGTACCATAGTCAAGCTCAACCAAATCATAGTCCAGTGTTATCGCTTCTCCATTAATAAATACAGATGCACCGGGCTCGTTGATTATCAGCTGAAGGGTTCCCTGTCTAAAAACCAGATCCCTAAGGTCAACTAATGCAGTCTCGCCTTGACGGACTTCTACATCAATAAAAAAGGTCTCGATATTATGGCCTTCTACAATAACCCGTTGAAGGCCTTCTGGAACTGAAACGGGCCCGTCACCCTCTAAACCTGTAAAGACGGAGCTGCCTACAGCTACCGTGCCGTTAACGACACGGTCAGCGTTAATAAAACGGATAAATCCGTGGCCAGTGTCTATACGAATACTCCAAACCTTGTTATCGTAACCAACCAACGACAAAGTATCATCGGGGTTTATCATGTTTATTGAAAAAGACTCCCCCCGATTTAACACCAGGGTACGATTACTAAATGTATAAACCTGATTACCGATGGCAATTGTTGATGCTGCAATATCGATATCAACATTGCTTCGGTTATTTTGTTCCCACGCTCGTCCACTTTGGGAAAGGATACCAATATTTCGGGTATAAGCGTCAAAATCTATATCAACTATTTGACCTACACTGATTTCCCTAAAATCAACATTCGATCCGTATCGATTTTGCACATTGGTGGTTTCTGTTACATTAAGGCGGTCTGTCAGCCCAGATTCTAATGCAATAATGGTTATAGCCTGTGGCTCATCATTACTTATTGCAACGATCATCCCAAGCACATGCTCGTTATACTCTCCGGTCATTTCAATGACTTCGTTATCCTCACGCAAAGGAGGCCCTCCAATTATACTTGGGGGCACCATAGTTCGATAGGCAAGCACAAATAAAGTAACGCATACAAAAATACCAATGATCATTGTTATTACAAAAAAAATCACAAATCCTTTATTGCGCTTACGGCCTTTACGCTTGTTTCTATTAGGAGATGCATTATTATGTTTTCTGTCATTTGTTCTTTCAGAACGGTCTGCCATTATATCATTCCGCCTCTTTTCTTAGTCTTATTATTTTGAAATATCAGGCCCTAGTATACTGTGTCAGGCCGAAATAATCAAGAGAAGCCGTCTTATATGCTCATTTAATGTTATTCGTTAGCCAATATTTCCTTCATCTTGTTTAGCATAGATGCAGGTATCCAAGTCCGTTTCTTTTGATAATACTCCGTTACAATTTTAACAAAAGAAGCAGGATACAAAAGCATTGCTTCTAAAATTATTTCTTCTTCCGGTTCAAACGATGTCATTTTGTTATATGCATTAATAATTTGACAGCGCTCCATATCTTTATATTTTTTTTCTCTTCTGCGAATAAGTGCGCATAAATCATTTAATTGATAATCTGCAACAGCTTGATCCAGCTTTGTAATATACACTTGGTTGTTATGAAAACGCAAAAAATCCTCTTTTAGGCCGCCATGACAGACATGATTTTTTTGCCGGGCATGGTGGCAACGTCTCAGATAATTTGTACTTTCCAACAACTGCTGTGCCTTATGAATACGCTCTCTATAACTAGGATAGTTTTTAACAAATAAGACATCAAAATCAGATAGTTTAGATTGCTTTCTGATACGTTTACGAATAATATCTAAAGCTTCTCCATGGGTTTCATAAATATTAATAAGTGGTGTAGAGGAATAGCCTTTATGCAAAGAAGCCTTGTCATTAAATTGAATACCTCTGGCGCATTTATGCCAATAAGCCAGAGATTCTACTGTTTTAAGAAACTCCGGGATGTCAGAAAGGTCAACCTCACGATATTTGATAAGGTCGGTCATTATGTAATGTTCACCGTCTGCAAAAACGTAGGGTTGACCCTCTTTAGAAAGATAGTACTTTTCCATCCATGGGAACCCTGTACGGCTGCAATGCTCCACAATTTGATACTTTGCCCAAATTTGCGTTTTCCTATCTTTTGTTTTGCGTATCATTTTAGTATCATCAGTTGTCTTGTAATAACCTTTTTCCTTTACAATTCCTGATATACCAAATGCCTTAAATATGGAATGGTGTAAACCGCTCATCAGGCCCTCCTTGCATAGCAACAATTAAACCACTACATTATCGTATGCTAAAAGGAGCTTGACGAGACTAGACTTATAATTTTTGTGTTCATATTTAGAGTTTTAAAGCAATTTCCAAAAGCGCCTCTGCTTCGTTAAGGGATGGATTGGCCATTACCCTCTCAAGAAGCTGCATCATAATTTGTCCCATAGTTTTGCCAGGCCGGATTCCTGCATCTATAAGCACTTGGCCATTAATATCCAAGTCTTTTAAGGTAAAGCACTCGCCAGATGCAAGTATATCCTGACATGTTGTAAAAACCATATCCCAATGGGATTTGCTTGCTGGCTGAATAATCCCTTTGAGTGTAAGGAGATTCTTTAACTGCTTATCTCCCATTATATTTAGAATCTTTTTAACAGCATATCGATCATTTGAGATATGTTGATCCAGCCACTGTGTATACAAAACGGTTTCTTTGATTGTATGGTTATCAAATTTTAGATGCCGCATAAATTTTTCATCAGAATATAATAAAGCATATAACATTGCAGTTTTTTTTGGACATTGTTCCAACCAGCAAACCGCTTGAGACAGGTCTCCATAAAATGCTATCCCTCTTAGTATTTGAGGCCATAAGCTTGTTTTAATTAGCAAAGTTAAAGCACTGGGGTTTGGCGATGCCAATATCTTTGTAAACTCTTCTCGGATGCGTTCCATACTTATCAAACCAAGCCGCTCTGACAAAGGTTCAATCGCATTATAGGTGTCTGTGTCAATATCAAATGATAGTTGTGCTGAAAAACGAATAGCCCGCATCATGCGTAAGGCATCTTCTGTAAAGCGTAAAGAAGCATTTCCTACACATCGGATAACTTTTTTGCTTATATCCGTTAGCCCATCAAAAGGATCGACAATACCTGTGACAGGATTATAGGCTATTGCATTCATTGTGAAATCACGTCGGCTAAGGTCTTCTTCTATAATTGTAGTGAATGTAACATCCTCCGGGCGGCGGCCATCCAGATAAATGCCATCGATACGGAAGGTGGTTACTTCGTAGTTGCATCGGTTAATAACCACAGTCACCGTGCCATGCGCTATGCCGGTATCCACGGTATGAGAAAAAGCTAATTTAATTTCATGCGGTTTGGCAGAGGTGGCAATGTCCCAATCTTTAGGAATGGTATTCATCAAGCTATCACGTACACATCCGCCTACAATATAGGCCTCGTAACCTGCATTTGTTAGTGTTGTTAATATAAATTTTACTTCTTTTGGCAAATGAATGCGCATGGATAACCTCCTTTATTTCTCATGTGCTGTGGTTGACAACGTTGAAACATTTCACTATATTTATTCCATATTTTTTTAACAATGGCAAGCCTTTATAAGCAGATCGGAGAAAATTTTATGATTGGCACAATAAGAGTATGGATTATCGTCACAATTATTGGCGCAAGCTGTGTTGGGGCAGCAGGAATTTATGGGCCGCAAGTAGCAAGGAATATTATACCGCAATTTTTTGTAGCGAGGGCTATGCTTAATTTAGCTCAGGAAGTCACCCCAGAAGCTAACAATATGCAAGCAGCTGTAGAGTTGATTGAAACTATCCTTAACGATTCCTGGCGGCAAGATTTGGTGGTGGGTGTTAACCATCTGGAAGGGGATATCAGCACTCATATTGACCCCTCTATTTTGGCTGCAGTGCCTATGACGTTCCTTAGAAGTATCGTACGTTGGGATAATACAAGAGAAGCCTTTGAGGCAGAAATGGCTTTGCAAATGGCTGCAACTACCATAGCCAGTGCTGCCCTTTATCTTGATCGTGATATGATTGCTGTTAATATTCCCTTGTTATTTGATTTTGGGCTTACAGTAAATCCCCGAAGGCTTGGAAGCGAGTGGGATGCATCGTTGCTAGGCGGAATGTTATTTTCAGGAATAATTGACGATCAATCATTTTATCAGATATATACAGAAATTATTTTTGATCCAATGGAACAAGTGGAAACGGATATCTCTGGTTTTATTAGTTCTATGCCAGAATTGTTGAGGCATATAGATTTTGAATACGGAGGCAGACAAAACTTAGACGATGATATTATTGTTGGAAGTATAGATGTCTTTTATCTTACTGTTCCAGTATTTCAGCTTAACACGAGTGCAAAACATCTTATGGAAGACATAACCTTTGTAGAAGATTTAAACATCACATTATTTATTAACGGCAGACAAGTTGTTGGTATTGACTATGAAACCAGGGTAGAAGTAAATCGCTTAGCACTTTCCCAAAGCGGCCAAATTCGTTTTACTGAGGCCAGGCAAATCCAGTTTGAGGTTATCTCGTTGGAGGCGGGGATGGATTTTATGCATAGTGTGCAAGGCAATCTATCTTTTGATGAAGGCATGGGTTATCAGTCCATATCTTTTGATATTAACCTTGCCGAAAGACGCCAGCTCTTATCAAGTACACATGTGCCTCGCGATTTTTTTGCTATAAATATGGAAGGCCAAATGAGACTATCCCCACAGTATAATCGTATAGAAGCAGATTTACGAGATTTGAGTGTGTATTGGCAAAACTCCGAGATATCTCTTAATGCCCGATATACCATTCAAGTTGATAACACACCAGTAATTTTTGATAATTCTAATACAAAACCATTGACAGATTTGAATTTATTTGATCTACTAGGGATATACACAAGGCTTGAAGATTCCCCATTGGGCGGTATGCTTGGCAGCTTGCTGCCTTAGGCTGAAAAACAATAAAATATTAATCAAATGATAGAGGTGCGGTGTGCATGAGTAAGCATATTGATACGTGGCAAGCGTATATGATATATGCCAAAAGGGTCTGCCGCCGAAGAGTAGGAACCCTGCCAGGTATCTGCTTTGGGTGTAACGGCGAAAGCCTTGCAACTGTCATTCACATATATTGTGAGTGAAGCGCTATCGGAGAAAGAAGTTGTATTTTCTTTTACCCGGCGCAAGCCGGGTTTTTGTTTAATTTAAAGGATGTATTCAGTTGGTTACTGAGAGTAACCAACTGAACGAGATGCACTGTATATTTCTAAATAATGAGGAGGATGTTTATGTCTATTTTTACTGGTTCGGGTGCGGCAATTTGTACTCCATTTTTTGAAGATGGCAGTTTTAATCGGCCTGCGTACGAAAAAATAATCCGTTTTCAAGTGGATAATGGTACTGATGCGATTATTTCTTGCGGAACCACAGGAGAAGTCTCTACCCTTAATAACGATGAGCATGTAGAGGTAGCCCGCACAGCGGTGGAAACAGTTAAAGCTGGATCAAGAAAAATTCCGGTAGTGGCTGGTGCGGGGGGTAATGATACCCGTAACATTATTGCGCTGGGAAAAAGTCTTCAAAAAGTTGGCGTAGATGCGCTTATGCTGGTAACCCCTTATTATAATAAAACATCCCAACGTGGACTGGTAGAGCATTTTTCTATGGTTGCCGCAGCTGTTGACTTGCCTATCGTTGTGTATAACGTACCTGTCCGTACATCGCTTAATATGCTGCCAAAGACTGTTTACGAACTTTCAAAAGTTGAGAATATTGTTGCAGTAAAAGAAGCCAGCGGCAATATTGTACAGATAGCCGAAATTATTGAGCTGTGTGGTGACGCTATTGATGTGTATTCCGGTAATGACGATTATATTGTCCCCGTTTTGTCATTGGGCGGCAAAGGTGTTATCTCTACGCTTTCTAACATTGCCCCTAGGCAGGTACATGATTTAGTGGCAAAATATTTTGACGGAGATACAAAAGGTAGTGCCAAAATGCAGCTTGAGATGATGGCTTTGGTGCGTGCGTTGTTTGCAGATGTAAACCCAATGCCAGTAAAAGAAGCGCTTAACTTGATGGGATTTGAAACAGGCCCCTGCAGACGCCCGCTTACCAATATAGATGATTCGCTTAAAGGCGAATTGATTGCTCAAATGAAAAATTATGGATTACTAAACTAGAGCCAATAGGAGTACATGCACATGACAAAAATAATCTTAAATGGCTGTATGGGCAAGCTTTGCAGTGCAATACGTGTCTTGGCTGAAAATGATGAGCATTGTGAAATTGTCAGTGGCATTGACATTGTAGGAAGCGGGAATGGTTTGACCTTTCCCACTTATTCTGATTTGTCACTTTGTGACCGAGATGCAGATGTGGTCGTGGATTGTTCCGTTGTAGATACAATCCCTTCCTTGCTTAAGTTTGGGGTGGAAAGGCAGATTCCATTGGTGATTTGCACCACAGG
>Ga0123355_10002902_pt1 | contig 24347 bp, 21 predicted proteins | sample TergutEmb28metaG_3_FD_89872 | JGI IMG/M metagenome (GOLD analysis project Ga0123355, IMG submission 89872) | Embiratermes neotenicus P1 segment gut microbial communities from Petit-Saut dam, French Guiana - Emb289 P1 | ecosystem: Host-associated > Arthropoda: Insects > Digestive system > Gut ... | reverse complement strand
TACAACAAGCACTGCCAGCCCTTCGTCTGGACCGCCACTGCGGACTCCATCCTGGAGAAACTTGAAAGACTTACCTCACGAATCAGCGGGACAGGACACTAGCAGGCCGTTGAAGAACGGGCCGACAGAACGCTCATGATCCGCTCGGGTGTCAATTCTCGCTCTCGTATCGACCCGCGGTGGTCCAGTTCGGTGGATTCTCTGCTTAATCAATGCTCATTCGCTCGACTGCGCCATCCAGCGCAGACACTGCTCCTACGCCGGTGCCAGCTCACGCCCAACCAAGAGCTTAGCCAGGCGCAGCAGCGTGTGGCTGCTCACGGTGAGGGTTGTCAGGAAAGCCACCTTGTCCTTGCCGACAACCTTCATCTTGCCCATCGGCCGGCCGTCCTTGCCCCAGCCAAAGCACTCCTCGATGCGCTTGCGCAGCCTCTGGCTGGCAAGGTAACCGGGATGGCGTGTGGTGCGAGTGTCGATCGCCGAGCCGCGCTGCTCGGTGACGTTCATGGCCACGTGCGGTGTTACCCTGCGCTCACGGCAGTCGGCGATGAAGTCGGCGCTGTCATAGGCCTTGTCCGCCGCCACCGTACGTTGCTGCTGCGAGGGATGCCGATCAAGCATCGCGAGCGCCGCCTCGCGCTCGGCAAAACCATTCGCCTCGGTCACCTCCACATTCACCACCAGCCCCTCGCGGTGATCCATGAGTACGTGACCCATGTAATAGAGCTTGGCGCCTTGGTTCTGTCCCTTGCGGAAGAGCTTCGCTTGCGGGTCGGTCGGGGAAACATGAGTCTCGTTGGTGCGCTTCTCCCCGTGCCAGTTGACCCAGGGATTGCGTCCCGGCCCCGGCGGACCGTCCTTGCCGTCGCGTCGGCGCATACTCTTGACCGCCGCCCAGGACTCAATGAGCGTGCCATCGACGCTGAAGTGCTCATTCGACAGCAACTGAGCCTTCCTCGCCTTGCGCACCACGCGCCGCAGGAGCTTCCTGGCCACCTTCGCTTCGATCAGTCGGTCGCGATTCTTCGTGAAGCTCGAGTGATCCCAGATCGGCTCATCGATCGAGAGCCCCACGAACCAACGAAACAGCAGGTTGTAGTCCAGCTGCTCGCACAAGAGCCGTTCGCTTCTGATCGAGTACAGAATCTGCAGCGTCGAGGCTCTCACCAAGCGCTCCGGCGGGATCGATGGGCGCCCTTCACTGGCGTAGACCCGATCAAAGTCCCGGCTCATACCGGCCAGCGCCTCGTCCAGCAGCGCCTTGATGCCCCGCAGCGGGTGCGTCGGCGGCACACGCGACTCAAGGGAGACGTAGCTAAACATTCCGCCTTGCTGAATATCATCTCCGCGCATCAGATTCGTCTCGCTCGCCCAGTTCATGTAACTGTGCCTGATGCGTGGCGTTTTTCAACAGCCTGCTAGGCCGCGGTACTCACGTTGCTGCGACTGTCGACGGAAAACCCTTCGCGAGAGAACAATCCCGAACTTGAGTTTGACATCGCTCAGTCCAGTGCATCCGCGGACTGCTCGCGACTCGTCCTGTACTTGCCCTTAGTGTTCAATAATGTCGTTCTGCGCGATGGTGATTCGCAGAGGCATGGCACTGCAGTCGTGGGCCGACGCAATGACCACGTCTTGTGGACGTTTGCCGGCGTCGGGGATCCTAACATCCAGGGGAGTCTTCATTTGAGCATCGTGACGTGATGCCAGCGGTAACGACCCGCGTCGTGCATGATCTTGATATAGCACAATGCGTGTCTAGGCGCGTTGCAACCCTAGAGGAAGGAGTGGGGCACCGGGTCGAGGCGGCCTTGATCTGGCATTCGGCCACCTGACTAGCGAGCTCGCCAGCGGACGCAGTCGCACAGGTTCAGAGAGAGTCCGATCGCCTCATGTCCGTCTTCCAGTGGATTTCAGGCATGGCTGGGTGCAGTAATCCCGGCGCAGCGTCAATAACCTTGGGCACGGCCTGGATCATGGCGATGACTGTCGTGAGATATCCGGGGGGCGTGGGCTCCTCCTGAAGCATCTTCAGATTTCTGGCGAACGACCCCTTGGACTCGATGGTCGCTTTGACCGAAGGCCTGCCTTCTATGGTCACCGTCCAGCAGTCATCTCCCACAGCAAAGTCAGGGCGCATCTCCTTGCCTACATACCAAAATACCTCCGTGGTGTAGAACGGCTTACCCTTGGCGAAGGCCGTCCAGGCGTATGAGACACACCCGACCGTTCCCTTCCTCACATCGATCGCCTCCGTGTGGATATCAGAGGGTGCGACGACCAGCTGGTCCACGCGATCGATCCGCTCGATCTCTATTCCCAGCCGATCAGCGATGAATCGGATAGGCTGCACTAGGTAATTCTCCGCGAACATGGCAACGGCCTTGTTCTTGACCGCTTCCTCCTTGGGCATTCCGAAGCCCAACATCTGGAGAGTCTGTCCCGCACCACCCAAGTCCTCGGCATTGAATAGCTCCTGCATGCGGATGTGCTGCACGTCGTTGGTGAGATTAGTGAGCAGCATCGCCAGGCGCTCGTTGAAGTATCCGGGGGTGATCCCGCTCCCATGCAGTGTCGCGCAGCCCTTCTGTGCGGCCGCTTCAAAGCGCGCCTGTACTTCAGGCCCGCGCACCTTCAGGTAGTGGTAGGGCAGAGGTGTGATCACGTTCTTACCAGCCTCGAGCAGCGCGAGGATCTGATCATCCGAGCGGTAGTCGCCGAAATCCCGACCCGTAAAGATGATGCACTCAGCATCCAACTTCAAGAACTCCAAAAAGCTCGTCGTCGCCTTGACTCCGAGCTCTCCGATACCGACCAGAGTGCCCGCATCAACGCCATGCTTGTTCGGCGAATAGGCCAGTACTCCAACCAACTGGGTCTCGGGGAGCCGACTCAGCTCTCTGATAGCACATGCTCCCAAGCCGCCCGGACCGACGACTGCGACACGATAAGGGGCTCTCATTTTGACTCCGAAGCTGTGGACAAACTGGTTGTCCGGTCGCGCTAAGTCGCGTCCGGGCCACAATATCGTCGCATTGGCTAGTCGACGTACGACATGGTTGAGAATGCTATGCCAGCCGTGCGCGCAGCTCAAGTGGGACGCTCAACCTAGTTTTTTGGGACGCTTACCCTAAACTTGATCACGAGCTGCCGCGGGCCGTGCAAAAACCCCCACCAGACGGCACACTTGCAGAATTTAGTTTTTTTCACAATACTATCGGCTAGTATGAGACACCTAGGAGCAATGTGGATGCTCCGATGTCAATCTTAAACTGCGGCTGGCGATCGGGACGTCTCGCCGGCGGTGGTCGAGGGGGACGCTTTGTGGCTAAAGTGATTCGAGCCCCGTTGCTGGTGGTCATGAGTTGCGCTGGGCTGTGGCAGGTCACTTTCGCAGCCGATGCCGAGACCGAAGGCGGTGTAGCCGGTCTGCAAGAAGTCGTGGTCACCGCGCAGAAACGCAGGGAAAACATTCAGAACGTACCGATTGCAATGGTTGCTCTGACTGCGCAGACACTGAGTAAGAACAGAGTCGAGACGACTCAAGACCTGCAATTGCTGGTGCCCTCCCTCGTGTATAACAATGTCGACGGTTTCGCGGAACCGTTCCTTCGGGGCGTGGGCAGCGATGTTCTGGCACCGAACGCTGAGGCAAGTGTAGCCACTTATATTGACGGAGCTTTCGTAGCCAACACCCAATCGGCAATCCAGCAGCTGCTGGGCGTTGAACGGATTGAGGTGCTGAACGGACCCCAAGGTACCCTGTATGGCCGTAACGCGGTGGGTGGTGCGATCAATATCATTACCCTGACGCCGACGCAGCAGGCTGAGGCCGAGGGAACGCTGACCGTCGGCAATTTCGCGAGAAAGGAGGGCTCGTTTCATGTATCGGGTGGGCTGACGGATTCACTGGCAGTCGGTCTGTATCTGGGCGGATCTATCCGCAATTCGTATATGGATCAGTTGCAGTTCCTCCCCTCGACGGTTCTTGGGCCGGACCAGCCCGCCCACGAGACTCAGTGGGGTGCCAGGCTTAAAGCAGTCTTCCAACCAGCGCGGTGGTTGAAGTTGACCGGTAGTTATGAACTGACAGCGTGGCGCAGCTTCGAGCAGTCCGCGTTGCGGGAAATCTCGCCGGCGGCGTTGGGATATGTCTTGTTTCCGAACCTGCCGCAGGTAATCGAACCGTATGTCGTTACCAACGCGTTTCCGGTGCGATGGGGTAACAGGCAGGAGGCGGCTACCATACGCGAGGAAGTGGATCTCGGATGGGCGAACATCCTCGGAATCTCGAACTACCGTAATTCCAAGACAGAGACGATTGCCGACGTGGGCGACACCGGGGCGCCGGTCTTTTCGACGAGCACGCCTGATAACCGCAGCCAGCAGTTATCGCAAGAGCTACAGCTTCTCTCTACCCCCGAGAGCAAAATCAAATGGGTCGCCGGAGTGTATTTCTTTCATGAATTGGGCGGATTCTTTCCGAATTTGGCGACGTCGACAATCCTGTCACCTCCGCCCATCTACAATAGTAACAACTTTGCAGATGTGACAACCAAGTCCTATGCGGCATTCGCCCAGGCAACGATTCCGCTCTGGCGGAGCCTGAGCCTGACACTCGGGGGTCGGTTTACCACGGACAAAAAGGTTTATTCGGATTACCAGACTTACACCGACATCAATGGAGCGACGGCTGCTCCGAGCCACGTTTTCGTCCCTGCGTCGGACCCGCGCCGTCATCAGTGGAACAAATTCACGCCCAAGGTAGGACTGGACTATCAGCTCAGCAACACCCTTCTATACGCGAGCTACAGCGAAGGCTTCAAATCTGGTGTCTTCAACATCGCAACACCAACTCAGGTGGAGCCCGTGAATCCCGAGATTCTCAAGGCGTACGAAATCGGCATCAAGACGGAATTGTGGGATCGCCGAATACGCTGGAACAGCGCAGCCTACTACTACGACTGGACGGATCTGCAGGTCGACATCAATAACTCATCCACCGGAGGGGTGGTGCAACTGACCAATGCCGGCGCCGCGAAGGCGTACGGCGTGGAATCGAGCATCGAGGCGGCAGTGACCGGCGGGCTGACTCTCATGGCCGCAGTCTCCGCCGAGCATACCCGCTACACGAGTTTCCCCAGTTTCCCGGGCGTTGATCCGGTCACCGAAGCAGGGATCACCGTCGATGTCACGGGAAACCAAGTGCAACGCGCTCCGAAATTGACCAGCACAGTGGGCGCAGAGTATACGAAGCAGCTGCCCGCGGGCAGATTCGAGGGTAGTATCAATTGGTATTACAACAGCGGCTTTTACTGGACGCCCCAGAACACTCGCCGGCAACCTTCGTACAATCTGCTCAATGCCTCCGTGGGCTACGTTTTCCCGGGTGAGAGGTGGAAAGTGTCTGCTTGGGGAAGGAATCTCACCAACCAATACTACGCCGCAGGTCTGCTGGATGTGGCGGTGTTGGGGACTCTGGTGAAGGATGCACCGCCGCGTATGTACGGGCTCAGCGTAGATTTCTCGACGCATTGACGGAGGAGTCATTATGCCAGAGATTCAACAGCCCAAGACGGTTGTTCTGTCATTGATGAATTCCTGGGCCAAGGGTTGGGCGAGCTTTGTCGCGGGATTTGAGCGCGCCCTTGCCGACGACTGTGTGTACTCTAACCTCGGTTTCCCCACGTGGCGAGGGAAGGCCGAGATCATGAAGGCGCTGGATGCTTCCAGGGAGGAATTTGGACTCGACCGGATCCGCTTGGAGTACATAACGGTGCTGGAGGGGGGCGAGCACGTCGTCGTCGAGCGCCGCGAGCACTGGTTCGATAGCAACGACAAGCCCCTTTTCCCGGAGCCCGAGCTGGCCATGGGAATCTTTCAGGTCCGCCACGGTAAGATCGTGGCCTACCGCGACTATTTTGATCCGCGCACGTTTCTGGCCATGTTGGAGCGCAAGAAGTCAACCAGTCCGGTATTTCTGACCAAGGAGTGAATGGAGCTCTCGAGAGCATCAGGCGATCGGTTCGAGGTGGTTGTCGGTAGTGGCCGTGACATGAAACAATCGTTCGGGGGAATAGACGGTATTCCGGGACCACCGACGGACATGGTGATGCCGGCGATGCTGCAGTCGATCCTCATCTACCTGAGCACGGTGTTGATCGCCGTGTTGGCAGTCTGGGCAGTCATACAAATCATCCGACGCCGCGATCTTTTCCCGGCGACGCTGCTGTTGGGTGGGCTTCTGGTTTATTTCTCAGTCGAGCCTTTCTACGATGCTCTCGGCTTTGTCTACCATCCGGAACGTGGGCAAATCGGGGCATTCAATGCATTGGGGCGCAACTATCCGCTGCACCTGATGTTGTTGTATGTCGTCTACTATGCGGGACTTGGTATGTACTTCGACAAGAAGTTCGCAGACGGAGTCTCGGCACGGTGGGTTTGGGGAGCGTTCTTCGTGTGGATTCCTGCGCAAATTCTCTTCGAGACACCGTTGCTCATGCGGGGCCTCTGGTCATACTATGGCGACCCACCGTTCAGAGTGGGTTTCTATCCATTATGGTTGGCGCCTGCGACGGCCGGCAGCGCCATTCTGGCTTTCAGCCTGGTGCACTACCTGAAGAAGAAACTTCTGCGGGCGTGGATCCCTGTACTGAGCGTGGTGCTTGCATCAGCTCTCGCCGCAGGATGTCTGGGCATCTGCTGGCCAATCTTCCTGGCATTGAATGTGGATCGGCGTACCTGGCCAAGCGGAGCTGTCCTGACGATTCCTGCATCCATCCTGACCATAACATTGTCCGCCGGTAGCGTTTGGTTGGCCCTCCAGATACTCGCGTGGGCGAGACAGCGCACAGCCTCGACGACGTGAGCGCGCCTCACGCTCCTGGTTGGGGGCGCCGCCATCCTTTCCCATCGAGCTCTTTTACGAGCCCGACGACCTCTTGCAAATCGCTGATGACGTAGTCGGGTTTTTGCAAGCCTGCACGGTCTATCGATCCGTGGACTCCGCGAGGATCAAACAACACACTGGTCATACCCACTAACGCCGCGCCGCAGACATCCTTGTCGAAGTTGTCCCCTACGTACCAGGATTCTGCGGGGCCCACGCGGAGTGCACTCAGGGCAAGCTCGAAGATTCTCCGGTCGGGCTTGTGGACCCCTGCCCGTTCACTGGTTACAAGTGTCTGCACCCGATCCAGGAAGCCATGAGCGAAGGCCTTGCGCTCCTGCACGTCGGTGAAACCATTCGTAATGATGCCCAGCAGGACTCCACGTTCGCGGAGTGAATCGAGCGTAGCATGCGCGCTCATAGTGGGCCGAGATAAATCGACCACTTGGTGCAGAGCGTGCTCTAGGATCTCTGCAGCTCGGGTAGCATCAAGGGCCACGGATTCGAGCGCACGAGCGATGACCCCCTGCAGCGCCTGGATGCCACCTTCGGGGCGCTCGGATATGCGGCTCCAGAGCCGTGCTCCTTCCGTTGCAAGCGCGCGCTGGAAAGTCGACAAGTCTGCAGCTCGATGGGGGGCGTGTTCGAGCAGCGCTTGCACCACTAGATCGCCTAATGTGGTTTCGTGTTGAATGAGCGTTTGATCTAAATCGAAGAAGATGGCACGGGGTGCTCGGCCGTTCAACGGGTGTGATGCGATCGAGTTCATTCAACCGACGCGCAACAGGGGCGATTTCGCCGATGGTAGCGGATTTGGCGACTTGTCCGCCGGATAGGCGGCGGACTTGAGTTCGGCTCGGGGCAAGGTCAAAACGCTACTCCGGGAGCAACCGAACGGTCGATGCTACGAAGCATACTGCAAAAGTGTCGCACGTAATCCCTGGCTGCCCACCTCGCCGTTGCTGCTACACGCCGGGGTGAGATAAGATAGTATGGTGGTACTATTGGTAGCCTGCGGCACCCTGGGCAGCAAGTGAGTGAACCGCCCATCGTGAGGAGGGCTAGACGGTCGTCCGGGTGTTCAGTCAGGAGGGCTGCAGCCACGTACTCACCCCAATGCACGTCAGCCCGACCAAACGCCATGGCAAAATCCAAACACTCGCGCTGAGTGAGCAGTTTTGAGGTTGCGGTAGCGGCGGACTCATCGGAGATGATTGCTTCACAGGAACTCCAAGCATGCGAATCAAAGGCAACGGCTATGTGCACATCTTCAAACCCATTGATGAATGTCCACATGCGGCCGACCCGGAACCGCTCTGGCAGGAGAGCTGGGTCGTCTATTTCTGGGATATTGAGCACCAAGTGTATCTATTCCTGCGTCTGAGTCAGGAGCCCAATCGAGGACCGGGCTACAGTGCCATATGGTTGAACATATGGACGCCAGGAGCCATTTACAAGCATACGGACGAAAGTGTTCCGCTGGCACCAGGCGATCGAAGCGCTAACTCCTTCAGCTCTGCTGGCGGTGCATGCCGCTATCAATACAACGGCGACCACACCTGGACAGTGAATACGAAGGACGCGCGCGTTCACCTAACTATCAAGGATGATCATCCAGGCGTCGGCTATTTTCCGGAGAGCGCGGGAGCGATCAGCAGCGAGGCGTCCAAGAACCACATCGAAGCGACCGGATGGGCGACCGGGTCCGTGACCATAGCCGACAAGACGTACCAGGTTGCCGGCACCGCCTGGCGCGATCATTCTTGGGGAAAACGCAACTGGTACAACATGCGTGTACACCGGTTCTATCCAGCACTGTTCGGCAAGGAGCTCAATCTGTTTTTCACGACCTTCATCGGGGGCGACGCGAAGTTGGTGAAGTTCGGGACGATCATCCGCGATGGCGCCATCGAAATCATCCGCGCTTTTGACATCGTCGTCTACCTTGGCGAGGACGGCGTGTCGAACCGGGGAGGGAGGGTTGTTTTCCCCTTGGACGGCAAAACGCACGTGATCGAACACCGGCCGCAGACGAAGACGGTCGTATCCCTGCATCAGCACTTTCAATGTGTAGATTGCATGTGCACGGTCAGTATGGGTGGTAGGGTAGGTGTTGGGGTGGCTGAGACCTCGAACCGTTCACAGGGGGGCACCGAGCGCCCTTACGTCGCTCCGCCAAACATTCTCGAGAACGGTATCCATCCGGCATAATCTATAGGAAACTCGACGAAGGCATGGGTGCAGCAGATTCCAACACCGCGACTCACTGATTGACAGGAAGTGCGTGTTCGTAAGCGGTTAGGAACGATGTCGCCGTGGCGGCATCGGGATAAATCCGCTGGTTCGGGCTATGTAGTCGGCGTACTCGGGCCGACGCTTTCGCATGTGACTCTCCATCCACCGCTTACCTGTGAATCCGACCAGCAGCCAAGTCATGAACAGTGGTGAGATGATCGTCCACCAAAGGTGTGGGATCTGCAGGCTCATGCCGAAGAATCCCCAGAAGCAGCAGCAGTTCGCGAAATAATTCGGATGTCGGCTCCAGGCCCATACCCCAGTGTCGAGAACTTTTCCATGACTGTGTGGGCTTGCCTTGAATGCGTCCAGCTGCAGGTCTGCAGCCGTCTCTAGAACAATGGCACAAACAATTCCCACCGCACACACGAGATCCAGTACGGTAAGCGGAGGCTGGTTGCGGGCTGCCACCGTCAGAACCATATTGAGCTGCGCGAGCACGTAAGCGAACCACATGGGCACATAGACGAGGAACAGCGACTTCAAAGCATAGCACCCGGAGGAGCTCAACTTGTCCTTGATATCCTGATAGCGGAGATCGCCGCCGGAACCGTGGATGCGCGCCCACCGGCTGAACAGGTGGTAGCCGAGGCGACCCGCCCATACGGTTGCCAGCGTCAGCACTAGCCTGCTGCGAGCGGATTCCGGTGTATTGAATTCGTATGCAATCCACACTGCGACCGCGAAAGAGAAGCCCCAGTAGACGTCGAGCACAGAGTCATTGCGATGTCCTCGCCCGATAATCCATAAACAGAACACGACTGCGAAGTGAACCAGACCCACATACGCGAGCATGCGTATGTCGGCAACCGAAAGGCCGAACTGGGAAAGGCTGCTCGCAGTCAACATCATCTCTCCGAGGAGATAGTATAGTTACTATATTGCAATGCCAAGCAACGCAGAACCCCAATGGACCCTTGCTGGGTTCAATAGCATTGCTGAGGGGCGAGGCATTTGAAGCCTTCCATGCGTAGCTCGGTCAGCAAATTGCCGACGTCAGTTAGGAGAGCACCCGGGATGCTATGAGGGCGAGGCGCAACCAGCTTTTCCCGACGGGTTCCGAGTCAACAGGATCGTGCATAGCCACACGATGATTAATGCCATGACAATGGACGCCACTCCGGAGATCTGCATCAACCAATGCGGTGCATCGGAGTTGATGGCGTTATACATGGGAAATCCGGCTCCCATGTGGCCCATAAAGGCGCCAGATACCGCCAGCGGGGGCAGCAGAAGTCGCGAGACCCCGCGCAGGTGGGGAAGCGCTATTACCATCAACGTGTAACTCATAAGCATGCTGGTGGCATTCAGTACGCTCCATGTTGGCGGCGCAGTGCCCTTCCAGATCCACAATGGTTGATAGTCGTAGTAACCCCATAGTCCATGCTCCACAGGGTAAGCCTCGCCTATGTAGTAACACAGGGCCGTAACAAGAGTAACCTTTACGATGACGCCCTTGGTCAGGCGGCCACGTAGCCACTTCGAGTGCAGGACTAGATAAAAAATTCCGAAGGCTGCTACGTACCCCAAGGCGATGTGCCACGGAATTGGCCGATCCAGGGCCTCGAAAAGACTTATCTGACCGATTTGCGGGTGGATGGCGTGCCCCAAGAAGGTCACAACCGGCTCCAGCAAGATGGCCGCAAAAGCTCCAATGACCATCAGTAGTGGGGTGGCCGATCGCTCCTTAACCGACATGCGGAGTGCGCTGAGGGTAACGGCCGTCGCGAGAACAATCGTGATCCACAACAGAACCCTTTGCGGATCTTGTGGCATTTGCCAAGTCGGCGTTACGAGAAAGGTGGTTGTCACCGTGGAGCTCGTCTGATCGCAAGGCGCCGCTAGTCGCGTCGATAGCCGTCGATCTGGGTTGGCAGCAGGATCTCACAACTTCTGCCAGTCATAACCGAACGGTTCAGGAATGCGTGAGCAACACACGACGCATCTCTCTGCAGAGACTCGTCGAAGCGGTTGGTGACCTTGACCTCACCCGCATCGCCTCGGCGTTCGACAGTTGAACACGCGAGCAGCGTGGGGAGTTCCATCTCGAGTGGGCGGACAAGTGGCGGGATCGCGCACGCTCGGAGTCCGACAGGTCCAGCTACGGCAGTGCGATACGGTTCTCTCATCGGTAGGTTCCCTTGCACAGGGCGCGGCAGCAGACTCGATCGCGGCACTGCCGCCGCAGTAGTACTGCTATACTACTCTAGCGACAGCTCAATTTGTCGTCAAATACACGCGGCTTGGATCGAATATGTCGGCGCCCTCTACGGAACTGTTCTCCTGGTCACTCCACCAGAGCCGGCCCTTGAGAGTTCGCCACTTCATTCGGCGTCCGAAGTACAGCGGCCCGATGCGATGGGCGAGATCGCGGCGGCAACGCCGGCTCGGGTCAGTGGACTTGGGTCATTCGGACCGAGTCTCAGGCCGAGACAACTGGAAGACCCCTGCGGCATATCAAGTACTTCGTAGTCAGCGGTGATGCCACAGGCTGAGAGATTTCCAATGGCGCGTCAAAGCAAGCGTGGGTCAATGACTCAGTCGCAGGCCCACGGGCTATGCAGCATTTCGACGAGCAAGTGTTGGCGGGCGAGGGGGATGCCGTGCATGCGTTCATCTCAGCACCGACTTCCTCATCTTCTTGAGCAGGGCGTTACCTTTATTTGTCGGATATACCCGATAGTGCGCCGATCCTGCGGGTCGGCGAGACGCCCAACGAAACCAGGCTTCTCGAGTCGATCGATAAGCCTCCGAGTGAGACTTTACAGCATGCTGCGGGTGCAGTGTCCGGTCGACAACTGCCTGCATGGAATGGTCCACGGCACTATTAACTTGAACAGTCCCAGGGGTCTCTCGTCGAATGCTTCAACGCTGGGTGCGCTTTCGCGAAATGAGCAACCGGCGGAAATGCTTGAGTAGCTCGTCTGCGAACGCTCGGTCCATCCAGAGGTGACACAGACTCCAAAGATGCAGTGCCGCCGAATAAACTGCCTCATCTGACGGAGTCGTTGCTGATGGGCTCTCGATCTGCTGCATGCGCAACCATTGCAGGAGCTGAGACCAGATGTTCTCGGCGAGAAGGCGAAAGTTATTTGGCTCGACGGGTTGCCGGAAGTATCCACGCTGAGCCAAGTACATCAGATCAGACTCGATCGTATCAATTACCCAGCGGCTGAATACCGTATATTCGCTCATCAATCGCGGATCATCGGTCAGCAGATAAGCGAGGGAGTTAAAGAAAAAGCGCTGTTCCCAGAAGGTGCGGAATAGGCGAATTAGGTATTCCGCACCTTGCCGGGCCGATTCGACCGACACGGGACGCTCCAAGGCGAGACGTAGGCTTTGCTTGACTGTCTCCAGAGTGGCCCGGATCAAATCGCGCTTGCGTTTGAAGTGGTAAGTGAGATTGCCGGGACTGATCTTCAGATCGGACGCGATCCGATCCACTGCGACGTTTGGAATCCCGTAGCGATTGAACAAAGCAATCGACCGCAACACGATGCGCTGTTGCGTACTGGGCCGACGGGACTTTGACCCTTTATCGGCGTCTCGGAGCTTCGTTAAGACCATTTCTTATCTTCAAGTGACCTTCAACTTCCTAGCCTAACGCCGCTGGAGAGCGAGGTCACTTACTCTCCGCGGCTATCCTAGCGCATGCGTTCCTGCAAGCGAAAGCTGAATGCGGACTGCGCCGTTGATTTGTAGGTAGGCCAACCTATCCACCGGGCTTGGTGTCTTGGGCTCGTCCTGGGTCAATGAAGGCACCTGCAAGGAGATGACAAAATGCCCAAAGCGATCATAACGAATTGTCACGCTTCGGCTGCCACGCACCGATCGCAGGCTTGAACGGTCATCCGGCCACCCGCGAAGGCCACGCTGTTAGGCGCGGAGATGATGGGCTGTGTTGCCTCGATATTGTTCCCCGGGACAGGAATATGTCGGCGGCGACCCCGTAAGCCGGACCCTATCTGCGACTGACCTTGCCGCCCTTGGCCGTTGCCCGCAGAACGATGATGGATCGGCCGTCAGGCGAACGGTGCCTGCATGGACGTAGTCAGCCTGGCCGCCTGTGCCGCCTAGGTATTGAGCGCCGATCTGCTCCGCATTCACTTGCCCCGTCAGATCGACCTCGATCGCAGAATTAATCGTCACCAAGCGCGTCAGGCGAAACAGGACTGCCTCGCTGTGCGTGTACGAGGAGCTGCGCATGCCGATCTTGGGGTTGCGATTCGCGAACTGATGCAGACGTCGGGTGCCGACCAGCGTACCGGCAACGGAGACACCGGGGTCTATGGACTTCAGCGTTTTGGTGATCACACCCGCCTCCACGAGGTCGACAATACTGTCGCAACGACGTGATGGCGCCCATGCCGGAGAGGCTAAGCCTTTCTGCCGCGTTTGCCGTGAGGATTCCGGAAAAGCTGATGGCGGCGAACGCCGAGAGGCGACCTACATTTTCCGCCTGCTCGAATCAGCGCCTCGACGAGGGTCGTGGGCTCACCGCAAGCCTGGCCCCAGACGATGTGGTCAGCGGGACGCAAAAACGCGCTCAAGTTCAGCCGGTCCGCATCGCTCGAGACGGTCATCGATGAGCCGCAAGCGCCAGTATCGATTGCGCGCGGCCAAGATGCGGCCGATCAAGCATGACATCCTTGTAGCCGCTCGTGCCTGAATTAGCCACGAACCGATCGACGATCTCTTGCGCCACCGCCTGCTCTTCCGTGGTCGGCGTGAAGGCCTCGTTGATCAAATCGACCTGCGCAGGATGAATCGCCAGCATGCCGCGGACTCCCGCACGGCGACCTTCCGTCGCCCGCTGACGAAGCCCTGTATTGCCGCTGAGTGAAGCTCAGTGAGACAAATTATTTGACAGCAAGTCACCCATGCCCGTTGTCCAATCGATCGGATATGACCCGTGCTCGTGGATGATCAACCACTGGCCATTGATACGGCGAAAAACGTGCGTGATTCGGGTATTGGCAGCACCCTTCTTGCCGGTCTTGTCGGTAAATTCGGCATGCTGAATGTAGTAGGTTGCTCCGAGGTCTCCTGACGTCTCAACTTCGATCTCTGAGACCTCGCACTTGTCAATCGACTTGACACTCTTCGCAATGAAGCCTTCCCAGTCGTTGCGAAAAGCCTTGGCACCGAAATACTCGCGTGGCTTCATCATATCGAACACACGCAGCGAGTGAGTTGGTACGTAGAGACGCATGATTCGATCAACATCCATGGCCATCTCAGCACGACAGAGTTCGAACTCTATCTGCTCGAGGACGCGACTGTCATGATCATGTGACTTCGAGGCTGCACTGGCGGCAGAGCACAGAAGCATGGTGGTTACAGCGAGACAGGCAAGACGTTTCATCGGTGACCAACCTCAAAGGAGTTAGGTGCACTCATAATAGACCATTCCTCAAATCGCCAAGAGAAGACTGGCGCCCACGCGTCGAGTAGCGAACCGAGTGCAGTGAGGTGTCAATATCCTAATGTGCTAGCTCGAATGCGGACACGAAGGGCTAAGACCAGAACGCGCTCCCGTGGCCGGCCGCGCCTTTGCCAGTTTCACCATCACCTTGGTTATGCCTTGTTACAGTACCCGGGCAGTTCTTCGTCACCACCCGGGCGTTGGGGAAGCTCATCAACGGCTCCATTAATGTGCACCTGTCGCTCCCGAAAGCGTTGCCAACTGGTAGGCGATGCGGCTGGAGAACTTGCAGTCAGTGCGTAATCACAGACTCGCTCTATAGCAAGCCGAGATTAGTAGACACGAACTAACTAAGCTGTGATGCTATAGTCAGCGCTCTTTATTGTCAACGCCGTGCAGTTCCGCGAGCCAGGAGAAGACGGAGCAGCACTCCGACCGGCGCTGGATCCTTTAGCTTGGAAACTGGCGAGCGGTGCTGATCGAGCCAGGGCAGAAGCAGACCTTGATCGCCCAGCCGACCTCGCCCCGGGGCCCCGCAGCAGCTCTTCCCGGAATAAAGGCGCCATCCAGCCAAACGCGGATTTGCCGGCTGCGCGGGCCCGAGCCCGCAAGGTGTCAAACAGGTTCCGCCGATATCCCAAGAAGCACCCTGACGCCGTTCCTGCCCCGGGGGTGTTACGGCGATGCGGGTTCTGGTCGAGTCGGCGAACGCCGCAATTAGGTGACTCGAGATCGATCCGGTGATCCGGTGGCAGTCGCAGTCAACGATCCTGCCGCTACACGCTTACCTCAAAGGTTGTCCGGCCGGCCACGGCAGAATGCACTTGCTCGCGGCCAACGATTGGCCGCCCACACGCATGACAACACCAAGCTAGCAATGCCGGCAATTCGCGTCACCCTCCTTACCACAGGTGGGAGAAGACCCGAATTTGTACTGGAAAATGGCCGTGCGAGTTGCGGACCGGCTGCGACGGCGAGCTATTTCCGCCTAGCGTTGCAAAACTAGTACAGGTGTACTAGACTAGTGCCGCAGGGTCGAGACTAGGCATGCCCGCCAGTGTGAGAGCGCACTAAAGGCTTATACGAAACCAAGAGAGCTCAAGCAATCGGAGTAGTTAGGGGGACGTGAAGTGCGGCAGGTACACTCGGTGACACTGGCGCTCGCTTGGAGCTTGACAGCTGTTTCAGCACCGGTTTTCGCTCAAAGCACGGCGCAGCAGTCTAATGCCCAAGGTTCGGACGAGACAGGGGCTTCGCTGCAAACGGTGGTCGTCTACGCACAGAAGCGCCAACAGGCACTTGGGGACGTCGGCGTTCCAATCGTTATAGCTACCGCGGACGACTTGCAGTCGGCAGGTGTGACTGACATCACTTCGCTGGGCAAGATCGCACCGGGCTTCACAGCGGCCAGAACCCAGACTGGTTACCAGGTCTTCTCAATTCGGGGTGTGAACTTCGACGCGCAACAGATTGCCGCTCCACCAACAGTTTCAACGTACATTGACGAGGCACCATTACCGTATCCCGCAATGTACGCGGGGCTATTGCTCGACGTGGACCACGTGGAAGTGCTGAAAGGTCCGCAGGGCACCTTGTACGGACAAAATGCCACCGGGGGATCGGTCAACGTGATTGCGGCAAGGCCGACAACTTACCTCAGCGGGATGCTCCAACAATCGTTAAATGATTTCGGTGAGAGTGTTACGGACGGCTACATTAGTGGGCCAATTTCTGACACTTTGCTAGGTCGATTTGCATTCACCACTACTCATGGTGGCGCCTGGCAGGAGGGCTACTTCGCGAACCACTTTCAGAACGGGGCGGCAAACCGCGGTGCAGCGCGTCTTTTGTTCGACTGGACGCCAGGAGACATCGTGAAGTTGTCCGTTATGTTCAATGCTAACTACGATGACGGGGAACCACAGGCGCTGCAACTTCAAGAGGTGGCGCCACAGAATCCTGCGGGGGCGGCGCCCGGACTGCTTACTTATCCTCTTCCGCCGCAGAATAACCGAGCAGCCGACTGGAATACACCGTACCGGTTAGATAATTATCTCTATCAGGGGGTGATCCGTGCCGACATTAACGTAGCTGACACGGTGACACTTACATCACTCACAGATTACATCGAAAATAGGCAAGACCAGGCTATGGATAACGATGCCACCGGTATCAATGTATCCAGTGCCGATCACTTGGCTACGGCAAGGAGCATCAACCAGGAAGTTCGTGTAACAGGGCATCCGGTTCCCAGCGTTACCTACATAGCCGGGGTGAATTATCAGCACGATGATTTTGCTTCGCGCGACCTGACGCATCTGACTGAATACTCGTCGCTGCCGGGCACAACAATCGACACTCATTTCGATCAGGGAAATAGGGCCGCCGGGGTGTTCGGCAACGTGGACTGGGAGATTCGTAGCGGTCTGACGCTAACAGCCGGAGTACGGTATACCTGGACAAGACAAACTGCATCAGGCTGTAGTACCGACACCGGTGATGGAAGCTTAAATGGATTCGTAAGCACAATATCCAATGCATTACGAGCAGCTCAGGGGTTACCTCCGACCAATGCGTTCAACGGAACCAACACCTGTTCAACGATGAATGATGTGCCGGCCGGCCCCGGGGGGCTCGCGAGTTTTCTACCCACCTCAGTGAAGGTCGCTCAGGAAGAAAGCAACGTGCCATGGCGCGTCGGACTCAATTATAAACCAACGGCCGACTCCCTCTTGTACGCACTGGTGAGCCGAGGGTTCAAGGCGGGTGTGTTTCCCTTTCAGGACACGCTATTCGTGTCCCAGTCAGAACCCGTCAGGCAGGAACAACTCACCGACTATGAGGTGGGATACAAAGCGGCGCTGCTAGACCAAAAGCTGAACGTGGACGTCTCCGCATACTATTACGACTATCTAAACAAGCAGTTCTATTCGTTTATCCAGATCTATCTCGTCGGGCAGGCGCCGACGCTGGTCAACATCCCGACGGCCACTGCGCGCGGTGCTGATCTTGGACTAACTGCCCAACTGGCGACCGGTCTGAGGGTTCGCGGCGGCATCACGTATCTGGACTCTAGGATTGGGCCTTCTTCCGGAAGCAATCTGAGGGGTCAGGTCGTTGACTTGACCGGCAAAGCGTTCAACTTTGCACCTAAATGGACAGGTACGCTCGATGTGGAGTATCGATTCCCGGTCAGCAAGGCTGCCGAGATGTTCATTGGTGGAAGCATGCTATACAACAGCCAGACATATTCCGACCTAGCAAATTCCGCGCCCGCACTGATTGGCTCGTACACGACGTTCGATGCGCGTATTGGCGCTGCAGGGAAGCGATGGAGCGTTTCACTGTGGGGTCGAAACCTGGCTAACAGATATTATTGGACTAGCGTCGGGGTCGCCGCGGATGTGCTCTTTCGCTACACAGGCCTTCCGCGTATGTACGGCGGTACTGTTAGCTATAAGTTTTGAATGGACGCCAGAAAACGAACGGAGTCTTCGTCTTCTTCTTGAAGACGACTAGAGTGGTGTGCGGCATTAGTGATGGGCAGGTAGCCACCGACTCCTGTGTCGATGTTCCTGCGAGCAGTCGGATGGTGGGTCTGGAGACACGCCGGAAAGGGATTGAGGGCAACAAGGCGGTCGACTCACCGTCTCCGGGTAGTATGCAAGTATCATCCCGAAATTGGAGGACGCCGTTGAGAGTCATTATGAGCACAAAGCTCTTCGCGCTGGCTATGGTTGGTGTCGCGGGGTTCTCGGTCTTGTACGCCCACGAAGATCATTCGTCTGCCGATGAGAAAGCAATCAGACAGGCTCTTGAGGCGACCCGACGCGGGAATTATGACCGGGACCTGGAAGCCGCAACGGCAATGTACAAAAGAGCGGGAGAACGCTTTCTCGCGTTCGACATTGCCCCCCCTCTTGAAGATATAGGGTTTGTTCGAGCGGTGGAGAAGAGTCGAAAATGGTACGAGGGCACCGTTGGGCCCATGATTGTGGAGTATAATGATCCAAAGATAGTCGTCGACCACAATCACGCCTACGTGACATCTCACTTCCACTTCGCCTTCACGATGAGAGATGGCCGGAAAGCCGATACAGTGGGCCGCGCGACCCAGGTGTTTGAGCGCATAGACGGGACATGGACTGTAATTCACGAGCACACGTCGCTGCCAACCACCGTGGGATTCTCATGGTCAGAGTGACGTGGATATCTGAGTGATCATAGCTTGGGTGAATAAGGTAGACGAGCTCGAACCCTTAACCAGATACAGGCTACAGTAACGCGTGGTCTGCTCGTCGATGGGGTGCGAATCCCAAGACACTCCACCAGATGCCAGCCGCTGATGCCGCCGGCTCCGGCCATTTGCAGGGTGGGCGAGTCTGGACGTGGATAGGCCTGCAGGCGCTTCCGGCGCCTGAAGCTCGTCACATTTCGTTGCGTCTCGTCATCCTGGAAGCAATGGCACGAGGTTTTGGCGGCGATGAAAGTATGAAAGGTTGGTTACGATCTGAACAACGGAACGGTAGGCGGCGTCTTCCAAATGGGAGACCTGAGACTGCCGCTACACCTTGGGATGTGCCTTCAGGGGCGACGAGATTTGACAGCTTCGGCTGAAGCAATCAAGGCTTCCATTGATTTCGCGGGAAGAGGCGCTAGCACACGAGCTAACCAGTGGAGATTTGGATGCGCTTCGTCGAACTTATCGAACCGGCGAAGAGCCACTACAACGCACATAAGATACTTCACGGCAGCAAACACATCGAAGTATCGCAGCCGATAATCATCAATCGATCTGCCACCGGCATCGCGATAAAGACGCACAATCGTTTCTCGCTTGACAGATCGTCCGAGGTTAGCCATTAGCCACGAGACCTCCTCCGCCGGGTCCCCGATATGCGTTACCTCCCAGTCGAGGATGGCGCTTACCCTATCATTATCGAACAGTATATTCGAAAGAGCGTAGTCAGAATGCAGCAACACCGGCTCTTCGTCACAGCTTGGAACGTTGGCAAAGAGCCACATAAAAGCACGGGCTAAGATCGGAGAGTCTGGCAACCCTTCTTTCCAGGACGAATACCAGTACTTTAACCAATAGACAGTCGCATCGGTAACTGTACTAAGCGACGTCCAGTCCTTAAGGTGAGTACGGGCGATTTGCGCCGAATATTTCTTCAGGTCGACCTTGTGAATGGCGACCAGTCCACTCACCAGATTCTGTACCAGCGTAGGTGAAAGTTCCTGATCCGGTCCGTCAAAACTGCCGATATTGACGCCGCATGCCTTGCGAACCGCTATGAATCTCATGCCCAACTGCGAGGCATCCGTTTCGAGCCAAAGTGGTTCAGGCACCGGTAGGCCAGCTTTGGCTGCGAGCTGCAGTACGCCAAATTCAGTGGTGATCTCAAAACCCGTAACTGGAGTTGACGGGACGGCACGCTCTCCGCGGATCACGAAGGCATCACAGCCCTGGCGGGGATCCTGCACTTCGACGAGCCAAGTGGATCTGCTGTATCCGCCACTCAATGGGCGACAACTTGCGACCTTCAACTCTGATCGGCCCGGAAACTTTGTGCGCATGTAACTCTGCACCGCGTCAGGAAGAAGTGCATGGCTAAGACTGACCGGCACTGCCTTTTCACTCTCGCGGCGTTGCGCATACAAGGTTTGCTCCCACTCAGAAATCCGTCCATAGAACGAGTGTAGCCAGGGTGCGGCGTCGACATTGGGCAGTCGAAACAGATTCTCAATCTGCTCGATGAGTACGCCAGAAATATCGCTAAGTGCTTGCCGGGCGTTGTCCACGTCGTTGTTAGTTACGGCTTCATTGACGGTTTCCGTCGCGCGTGTCAAGCTCAAGCCGCCTGCGACATCGACACCATGCTGGCGCATCAACCCGAAACCTTCAAGAATTAAGGCACGACCGCGCTTGAGATAGTCCGAATAGAAACCGGTGTCGAGTCCTAGCGACAGATCGTTCAGCATGGCATCGGCCATTGCCAGTTTTTGTCGACTGTCGAGTGACTGTTCTACCAACTGAACATCACTGATCAGTCGCCGCACGGCACGAATCAGTCGCATGCTACTCGGAATCATGATTTCTTGCTTCCTAGTGTTGATACCTGCAATGCTCCGTCAACCCGCGAGCGCGCGGGGGCGCACGCGTTTGCGGGCTAACATTGCAGCTTGTTAATAGAGTTCCGTGGCGGAAGTAAGTTTCGCAGGGGATGAACATCCTTGAGATAGACAAGTGAGATGAGTAAGTCCACCTTGGGCGAGACCGCAGGATTAGCACCTGACCCTGTACCGCATTGGGAAAAAGTGGGTAATCAAAAATGGTCGTCCGAATGGATGGCGTCTACGGCAATCTTGTGCGTCTATCCAATCTCTGCGCATGTCCTTCATCTGACAAGCTGCGTGTCGACGGCGATCACTCGGGTGCTCAGGTAGACGAGCATTCCGGCCAGTCCAAAGCTCAGCAGGCCACCGAGCTGCGTGACCCAGGCGGGGAACTCCGAGTTGATCACCATGAACGAAGGCAGACCGACCACGCCGGCCGCGGCACCATAGCAGAGCAGGTTGCTGAATGGCACGAACGCGAGTTTCCAGCCGCGCAGACGCGGTCCGAGTAGTGTCATCACGACGGCATTGAGGAAGATGCCGGCGGTGTTGAGTGGCGCCCACCATAACGGGAAGCCATGCAGCCGCAGAGGCTGGTTGCCATAGTAGGCGTAGAGACCGTCAGAAATTCCCAGCAGACTCTCTTCCAGAATGATGTCTGCGGCCAGGGGGATGAGGAACCACATCCACATCACCCGCGCACTGGTGCCCCGACTGAACACCGAGTAGGCGATCATCGGCAGTACGCCGAAATAGGCGGTGTAGGTTGACAACAGCCACACCGGGATCGGCCGGCCCATGCTTTCGAAGAGGGTACGCTGTCCAATGATGGGATGCCAACATGCTCCCAGGATGTCGACCAAGGGCTCGGCGAGGATGGCGACGGCGCCGCCGAGGATCATGAGCATCGCCACGGGCGAGCCGGTCCGTCGCCACTGCCGCCAGGCAAAGCCCAGCGCGACGAGCACGACGATGAGGCAAATCACCGTCAGCCAGTATGTAACGGCGTCGTCTCTGGCGCTGAGCACCATGTCGACCGGTGGCGCGAACATGCGGAAGCGTGGATCGATCATCGGTGGCACTCTCTCGGCTCGCTCAAGTATAGTGCAAGCGTACTAGGTGTTCCTAGATGCTTCCGGAGGACTGATGAACGCGGCGACCCGATCGCGCATCGAGCTGCTCGCCTCGTACTGCGGTCCGGGCTACGTCGTGATAGTGCTGCTTGGGTTCTGGGCGGTCGCCGGCTTCGTGCCACCTCCGTCACCATCGACGGATATACAGCTGATCGCCGGCGTATTCCGCTCCGATTACACACGAATCCGCATCGGCATGCTTCTGGTGATGTGGTCGGCCGTGATCTTCCTGCCGTTCGCGGCGTTGATATCGCGGTTACTGGCGCGGATAGAAGGCAGCTTCGGCGTACTGTCGGGCACGGCGCTGCTCGGTGGGGCAGGTAACATGGTGTTGACGTTCTATCCGGCCATCTGGTGGCTGGCGGCCGCTTATCGGCCGGACCGACCACCCGAGCTGGTTTACGCGTTCAACGATTGGGCATGGCTGCAATTCATCGGCGGGGTCTCGATCTACGATGCATTACCGTTGAGCGTCGCCGTCGCCGCGTTTTGCGACGCGAGTGCCAAGCCGGTTTTTCCGCGCTGGGCGGGATACTTCAATCTGCTCGTCGTGGCGCTGATCGTGCCGGATCAGCTGCTGTTCTTCTTCCACGGCGGGCCTTTCGCATGGAGCGGCTTGTTCGGGTTCTGGATTCCGCTCGTGGCTTTTTCGTCGTGGTTCTTTGTCAACTTCGCATTCCTGCGAAACGCGATCCTGCGCGAGCGTTGCTAATGGTTCAAGCCGCCTTGTGCTTACTCAGATAATCCCGGCGCGCCGCGTGCACGAAGTCCGCCCAATGACACTCCTGCGCGTCCCCGTAGAACACGTGGCCGTCGTATTCCCACCTGGCCTGGCAGATCCAGGAATCGAAGTTATGCCAGACCCTCCAGTTGGCCGCCGCCACGATCGTTCCCTTGATCTCGTATTCGCGACCCTTTGAATCCTTCAGCCTCATGAAAATGGCCTGCGGAATGAGTGTGCGTCGGTCGCGGACCGTGCGCTTGACGGCTGACAGGATCGGCAGCATTTCGCCGTCTCGGTAGACCCAACCGCCCTTTACGGTCTGTCCGCCAGGCACGATCAGTCCGGGGTAGCTGTCCTCGCTCAGCTCAGGCGTATCGAAGGCCGTGCAGCCAAAGGCGAACTGCTCGTCCTTCATCCCCGTCATCCAGTTGAGCGGCATCAGGTTCGCGTGGCGCTCGTGGCGCAGCGCGCCCCAGGAGCGGTCACGGCACGTATATCCATCGACCTTGTATTCCTTGCCGCGCAATGTGATCGAGCCCTTGGTGCGCATTACCTGCTCGAGGTGCTGTCCGGACGATTGCACCATGGGTGGCATGATCGCCTCGTAGTGAATGTCGAACTTGTTGCCCCGCGCAGGATCGTCATAGCGGATCCGGTGCCGCTTCAACGGTTCCAGTGTCTGAACGTGGTAGCTGTTCTCGAGCTTGTAATCCCACAGGTCGTTCTTCAGACAGTCATCGCTCATGTATGTGACGAAGTCGAATAGCTCGCACTCGAAGTTGTGCTCGCGAATTCCCGTCCAGGCGTAGACGCCACCGGTCACCGTTTTGAGGTTTGGGTGATACCAGATGTAGGCCAAGCCGTGGACGTTGTGCTCGGGGATGTTGAAACCGAGGTACTGTGTTTCGGTGAGCTGGTAGCCGGGCTCGACGTCGCGCGCGCCCAGATGCAACAGATCCTGCGAGCGGTCGGCGGCGGCGAAGCCCTCGTTCTTCTTCTCCCAGAACTCGGCTTTCCTCAGCTCATTGGGGTCACTCATACAAGATACTCCGCTCGGTTAGCGTTCCAGCATCGCCCAGATCCGGTCACAGAATCCCGACTGCGCCGCGCGCTCTGCCGGGGAGAGGTTGCGCTGCAGGCCCATTATGCCGATGGCTGACAGGTAGGCGGCATATTTTCTGAAGTAGGAAAAGTCTCGTGGCGCTCTCCCGCCTGCCGCTTGATACAGCGTCAGCCATTCATCGTCAGTGGGCGGCATCGGCAGACCGCTCCCGCTCGGCGGGGAAAACAACTCATTGCCGACGCACTGCAGCGCGAGGTCTGCCTCGGGCCGATTGAGACTCGAGAGTTCCCAATCGAGCACCGCCACCACAGTCACGTCGTGGAATAGATAGTTGTGGAGCATGGAGTCACCATGCGTCAGGGTGACCCCGCCCGCGGGGGCATTGTCGATGAGCCATTTGTGCACCGGTTTCAATCGATCGAATTCGGGGAGCTGCAGCCATTCCCACGTCTTCCAGAACCAGTTCACGCAGCGAATCACGGGGCTGTCACCGTCTCCGCTCAAGACGAAATCCTCGAGCCCGAGCGCCTCGAAGTCGACCGCGTGCAGCTTCGTCAACGTACCGAGCACCGATTCGATCATGGCGCGGCGACCCTCGGCAGAGGCACGAGCCACCGGACCCTGCGCGAAGGCGGCTGCGCTCGATGGCTCACCACTTGCCGCCTGCATGACGTAACCGGGGACACCGAGGAAAT
>Ga0123355_10002900_pt1 | contig 24351 bp, 26 predicted proteins | sample TergutEmb28metaG_3_FD_89872 | JGI IMG/M metagenome (GOLD analysis project Ga0123355, IMG submission 89872) | Embiratermes neotenicus P1 segment gut microbial communities from Petit-Saut dam, French Guiana - Emb289 P1 | ecosystem: Host-associated > Arthropoda: Insects > Digestive system > Gut ... | reverse complement strand
TAAGATGACGGCGTCCAATTCGCCGTCCTCTGCTTTGCGCATACGTGTATCCAAGTTCCCGCGTACGTCTACTATTTCAATGTCGGGACGCAGGCTACGCACATGAGCAATGCGCCTAAGAGAACTTGTACCCACGCGCGCACCTTGAGGAAGCTCATTAAAGCCTGCTCCTGAGTGCGAAATCATGATGTCGCGAGCATCTTCACGCGCAGGAATGCCTGCCATAACCAGACCTTCAGGCAGGTCAGTCGGAACATCCTTCATCGAATGAACACAGAGGTCAACGGTACCCGCCATAAGCTCTACTTCAAGTTCTTTAGTAAAGAGACCCTTGCCGCCCACCTTTGCCAGGGGCACATCCAAAATCTTATCACCAGTAGTCTTGATGGTTTTGATTTCAACAGGAATATCAACGATTGCCTCGATAAGTCCTTTAATATAGTTTGCCTGCCATAAGGCAAGCTGACTGCCGCGTGTTCCGATTACTAATTTTTCTCTGCTCATCTTATCTCCTATTCGGATGCACTGCTGGGTCGTTTTCCTAGTAGGCTTCTAATCAGTCTGAAGCCCTTTTGCGCGTCTTGTTCTTCTTCTAGTCCATATAAGTAGCGTGCTGTTTCGATTGCTGCTACTCCCCTACGTCCACCGCTTGCTTCGCGCAGCTTCATCGTTGGGTCATGCAGCATCTTATTGATGATTGAACGGGTGAGCTTGTCCACAGTGTCGCGTTCAGAGGAGCTCAGGTTGCCCAGTCGCTTGTAGGCGCGTGCGAGCTCTGCCTGACGTAGTCCCTCCGCCTTTTCGCGTAGTGCAGCGATAGTCGGCTCTACCTCCATTAGCTCAAGCCATTTTTCAAAGTTTGTGATTTCTTCTTGAATGATAACTTCTGCTTTTGCTGCCTCGACCATGCGCTCTGCTTTATTTGATTCTACAATTCCATCTAGAGCATCGACATCGTAGACATAAACATTACGGAAGTCAGCACAGTGCGGATCTATGTCACGCGGCACTGCAATATCAAAGAAAAAGAGTGGGTCGCGACGACGCGATACCACACTTGAAAGTTCCTCTTTGGTAATGACGTATTCAGTAGCTGCAGTTGCCGAAACAACAATGTCTGTGCTTCGCAAGGTTTCGTAGCGCTGGTCAAACTCTACTGCACGTCCTTTGAACTTTTCTGCCAGTTCTTCTGCGCGAGCAAGAGTTCTGTTGGCCACAACTACTTCACTGGCCCCGTTTGCCTGCAGGTGTAGCGCCGTCAATTCTGACATCTCGCCCGCACCCAACAATAGGACGCGTCTGCCCTCTAGCTTGTCGAAAACGCGTTTTGCCAGTTCAACGGCTGCGTAAGATATAGATACGGCACTGCTGCCGATATTAGTTTCGCTTCGAACACGCTTGCCCGTTTCAAAGGAGAGGCGGAACAGCTTATTGAGCACACGTGCTGTGGCTCCCTGCTCAAAGGCAAGGTCATAAGCATCCTTTAGTTGGCCTAAGATTTGGGCTTCCCCAACTACCATTGAATCGAGTGATGCTGCTACCTTGAAAAGGTGCTCCACTGCTGCCTCGCCCTGTTGAAGGTATAGGTAGTCAGCAATATCTGTACGCGAATGAACTAGATAGTCTAAGACGACATCTGAGAACAATTGCTTTGGGTCACAGTCGAGACGCGTAACGAAGTAAAATTCACTGCGATTGCAGGTTGAAACAATGACTGCCTCGTTTAGGCGGTCATCATTTATACAGCGATCCAGAATTGCCTTCTGATCATCTACTGTTAAAGCAAGCGACTCACGCACCTCAACGGGTGCTGTCTTGTGACTAAGCCCTATCAGTACTAGTTGCATACGAACATTTACCCCTGTCGCGACCCTAGCACAGCGGATGTCATTGCTGTTCTTGCCTTCGTTTCGCTGCAAGCGAAAGTGGACACCTTTATCGTGCTTTTTGCTCTATCAGGAGAATCGAAAATAGAGCTGTATCCCCCTCGGTTTGATGCGTTCTGTTCAGGTAAGCAGGCCGAGGGGGATGATATGTCATGCAAAGACTTGCTTTGCAGATGACCAGTTTTTTCTGCCTTGCGAGACACCCCTTTAATCTGGGAATCTACAATGGCAAAGAAGATTTCGGGCAATAGTCCTTTTAGTCTAAAGTAAAATTTTGAAGTAGCCCCCACAATAATGTAGAAGCGCTTTGAATCTATTCCTTTAATAATCTTGCGTGCAACAAGTTGAGGATCTAGGGCAGCAATGCCACCTGCGATAGCTTCAGTCTCAGCAGGACGTGCGGCGCGCTCTGCCTCAAGCCCAGGAGTTTTTGTATCAGGTGGGCACACAACACTTACTGTAACGCCACGAGGTTTCATCTCAAAGCGCAGAGCTTCCGAAAAGCCCATAACTGCAAACTTAGCAGCAGAGTAGCCCGTATATCCATAAATCCCTAAGTAGCCAGCAACCGAAGCAATGTTTACGATGTGCCCACTGCCAGCATCTACCATATGGGGCGCAATAACACGACAAACATTGACTGTACCATCAAGGTCAATCTTTAGGTTGTCATTGAAGTAGTCAGTGTCCATTTCCAAGAAACGTCCCACGTTTACAACACCTGCTGCGTTTATAAGAATGTCTGGTGCACCCTGTGATTGAACAAGCTGTGTTAGTTGCTGCCTTACGGCCTCATCGTCAGCAACGTCCAGAGAGACTGTTGAGATGAGCTGAGGGTTCTTCGCATAGAGCGGGTTGAGTCCTGCTAGGTCGGCAGCAGTTGTCGCTAAGCGCTCCTCATTGCGTGCAATCAGCATAAGAGGTTTACCCATGCGTGCATAGTGACGTGTCAGCTCAAGCCCGATACCGCTACTTGCACCCGTAATCATCACGGGCTTAAGTGAAGCCTCTCTGTTTTCGCTGGCTGAAGTCATACTAATTAAATACTCCAAAGATATGGAAGCCTGTTGGCAGTGTTCTTGCGAGCACCATAAGTACGATAATCATCACGGCACCTGCAAAGGTAATGTAGGCAGTCATAGTATTGTCTGTTTTTGCCCGGTAATAGAGGAACAGAGCCAAGGAAAAAGTAATAAGTATCGCACCTGAGAGCACAATACGAACATCAATAAACCAGCTCTGTGCATCCACAGCAATGGCACGCGTGACCCCTAGAATCTGTCCCGCAAAGTAAATGGGCAAACCGATAGAGAGAACACGAATCCAGAGTCTTTCTATGTTGGCTAGCGACGGAAGTGACTTCAAAAATTGCGGTGGTGTTTTACTACGCAGAGCACGTGACTGATAAATGTAGAGCAAGGCTGTCAAACTACCAATGAGCAGAAAGGCATTGCCAAAAGTGATGAGCAGTACATGATATCCAATCATGGCAGAATCCATTTGAGCTGTAATGTGTTCTGGATAGGGCGCAAAGTTACCCCTTCCAGGGGCTACAATTTGCGCAATAAATAACAGCAGCGTCGCCATAGGAACAAAGATTGCCCCATAACGGGGAAGCTTCATAAATATGCCAAAGACGCAGTAAGCTAAAACAATAGCCCAGGCCAGCAAAACGAGCGCATTGGAGCCACTTAGCAGTGTTCCCTCATGATAAACAGAGGCCAGTCCAATAGAGGCTGTCAAAGCTACCCATGAGACAATCAGAAGAATACGTCCCACAGGAAAAGTTGTCGGTTTACGGCGAGTAATTTCTAACACGTAAACCGCGCTTGCCATCAAGAGTCCACAAAAGGCAATCCAGTATGCGTATGTGGCTAATTCATACAGCATGGTCAGACTCCTCTAGTTAATTATCTTTCTTTAGGTCTGTCAGTTTTGCGTCAATACTATCTTGCAAGGCCTGCACCTCTTTATCCAGCGCTATCATGCGAAACATGACATAAACGCTGCCAAGCACAAGTAAAAACCAGGCAACAGCAAAGGCTGCAATCCAGTAAGGTGCATTAGGTAAGGCATGAGTAAAAAGGTCTGTCATGCTAGGGTCTACAAAGTCAAACATGACTAGGCCTCCTCTTGAGATTCAGGGGCTGTCTTCAGGTTGTCCATGGTTTCCTTCAGCACCAAGATTTCCTTATTGGTTTTTGCCATACGTAGCACAATTGATGCGATATATCCCGCAAGACCCAACCACACTATGAGGTAGGACCAAAATACGTAGGGTGCATCATGCAGGGCTAAACTGTAGAGTTCTTCCATCTTATTCTCCCCCATCCTTAGATGCAGATTGAGCAGAATCACTGCTCTGCTTTTCTGATGTTTTGTTCAGTACCACTGCAGCTGAATATTGATTGGTAGCGTTGACACCCTTAGCTTTTGAGGCCTTTGACAGGCTATCTTCAATAGTTTCTTTAATCTCTTCAAGCTGAGTGCGTTTCTTTTCTTCAGCAACACGCAGAATGTATATAGCGTAACCCAGCATCATCATTCCAAAAATGCAGACAATGAAGGGAAGTAGATTGGAGGGATCCATGCCAGTGTTTACTGCATCTGTAGGGTGTGCTGCCGCTTCCTGCGTAAGTCGTGTATAAAGGAATGAGAAGGGCACAATAATCCAGGCAAGAATCGCAAAGACAGCACTGTAAGTTGCCTTCTTTTCTTCGCCTTCGACAGATTTGCGCAATACAAAATAGGCAACAACAAACATCAGCATAACGGTATAGGTTACTAGTCTGGGTTCTGAGAGTAGCGTTGAGCCTAGCTCTCCCCAGCTATTGAGCCAAGAAGCGCGTGTCCACAAGGACCCCGTTATCATCGTTCCCAGAGTAAAAATCAGCGTTGTCTCCATGGCGATACGACTGCGCAAGTCATAATTTGGATTGCGCGTTCTTAAGAAGATAATCCCAAAAATTGCAGCCAAACTAAATACCACTAGAGAGAGCTGTGCTATCGGTACATGAAAGTAGAATATTTTCTGAGAGAACCAAGGGGTAATGTAAACAAAGCCTTCGTCGACCCCGACCTGCTGTGCAGGTGGCGCTAAAAGTGCCCCTTTGTCCTCAAGTAGATAATCTACTGTCACCGTTGTGTCATGATATTGCATATTGGCACTAGTGAAGGCCATCACAAAGGCTGCTGTGGTCAAAATTGCACCAAAGATTGCTAAGACAATAGTTATTTGCAGCTCACGCTTTTGGGTGAAGCTTTTAGCAAATTCTTGCAGTTTGCTCATGGGATCTATCACACTCCTAAGATGTAGTCATAGAGGGCAAAGGCTACGGCAATCACAACAGCATTATAGGCAGCTGCTGCTGCACACATCTGCCAAAAGGTTGCCTCAAAACCTGAACCACCTGTGATTACAGCAGTTAAAGCCGCTACTAAGACAAGTAGCAAGGGATACATTACAGGGATGAAAAGGACTGCAAGGATGAAATCGCGTCCTTTTGAGTTTACCGAAATAGTTGCAAGCAAAGTGCCCACACCAGCAATGCCGATGGAGCCCAAGAAAAGTATTAGAGCAAGCATCCACCAAGGGCCAGGGTCAACGTCGCCCCGTATAATGCCAGGAGAGCTTGATACAAACATCACATAAAAGAAGGGCACTACTACTACTTGCACGATAGCTAGAAAAAGAAAGTTTGTTGTTGCCTTTGCTAGAAAGATTATTGGTCTATCTATGGGGGCTAACAACAAAGCTTCTAGCTGACCTTGGTCGTGTTCATGAATAAGGGAGCGATTCAGGCCTAGCATCGAAGTAAAGACAATCATCAGAAGCAAGAGTCCCGCTGCGATAAGGGTAATATCGAAGCCAGTACCTGCCTGTGACAGGGCAATGTAGTAAATAACAAGCACCAACATACCGTAGAGACCCATTGAGGTCACCATTTCCTTGGTACGTAGTTCTTGTGCGATGTCTTTCTTCAGAAGCGCCTTGTACTGGCGCCAGCCTGAAATATTAGAGCGTGTTGCAGCTGTACTTTTTGCTTTTGCCATCGTTAAGACACCCCCAAACCTACAATTTCGCGATACAGCGACTTAAAGGCTGCCGTATCGATATGCTTACATTCATCATAGAGAACTATCTGCCCGCGCGATAAGATAAGTGCATGACTGGCAAGCTCTAGACCCTTGTCCAAATCATGACTGACCATTACAAAGGTATGGTCTTCACGAATATTTGCGATGAGTGAGTCCAAGATGTCAGAAGCATGGGGGTCAAGTCCCGAATAAGGCTCGTCCAGAAAGAGTACTTCTGGCTTTGGGAGCAATGCGCGTGCAATGGACAGGCGCTGAATCATGCCGCGACTAAAGCCACGTACAACGTCATAGCGTCTATGCTTGAGCTCTACTGCTTCAAGTAGTTCATCAATGCGTTGCTTGGGATTCGGTATGCAGTAAAGTTCTGCGAAGAATTGCAGATTCTCATCTGCGCTTAGGTCACGGTAAAGTAGTGGATTGTGACTGATAATGCCAATGCGACGACGTAGTTCTTCTGCCTGGGTTTTCACGTCAAAGCCACAAACTGAAGCCGACCCCTTCCCTGTTATGGGAAGTAGGGTCGATAAGACTTTCAATAAGGTTGTTTTGCCTGCTCCATTGGGTCCGAAGATAGAAAGAAAAGCTTTATCAGGCAGCTCGAAACTAACATCATCTACTGCCTTGCGCGGACCGAAGCTGCGAGACACCCCTTGAGCCATGATTGCTGCAGGCGATGTTGTGGCATCACCTGCAGCAGAAATAGTGGGATTTTCTAGCGCAGTTTTAGCTGCGCTAGAAGTGTTATGCGAGTTCTCACTCAAGCGGATAACTCCCTAATTAACTTTCTTTTTGGCTGCTTCGGCAGGTTTTTTCTTAGCACCACCAGGCGATTTACCTTTGCCGCCACCTGCAGCCAGAGCTGCTTTGGGTTTTGGCTTTGGCCATGCAGCCAGGGCATTACCAACAAGCAGTAGACCTGAACCAATCCACATAACCCAGATGAGCGGATTAATCTTTAGCGTAATAGGAATAGTGTCTACAATCTCTCTACTACCCAAGGTGAGATAGATGTCACGTAAGGGTTCTGACCTTACTGACGCATTAATGCGGTGCATTTCTCGAATCGGGTCAAAGTATCTGATGGTCTCAATGCGACCAGCTGGCTGTCCGTCACGTTCTACCGTAAAGCGAACAGTTTCTCTCAATTCTTGGTTGTCATGTTCGTATACCGTTTCTTGTACGAACTCTTCCAAGACAAAGTCATAGTTAGAAATCGATGCTACAGCACCTTCCTGTAGAGGTAAGTCGTAAGCTCTTTCTTCGGCATACATCATTGAACCCACCAAACCAATAACGGTAAGGCCGATTGCAAGGTGTGAGATGTACCCACCTGACTGTACGCGCGCCTTGATAAGAATACTTCCGAAGGACTTTAGAACATTTTCGCCTGTAGCTTTCATGCGAGCTTTAGTACCGCGCGCAAAGAGCGCAATGTTAGTCACTACAAGGAAGCAGGACACATAGAAGGCAACTAACGCAATGGCATGATAGAGGAACTGCGGATACATGGTGAAGTTCTCTGCCAGAGTAAAGTTAGGGCTTGCTGCCATAATGTCGTAAACGGGGCGGAGTTGATCCCACCAAACCCACACGAGGCCTGCAAAAGGAATAAGACTCCATGCAGCAGGTGCCCATATGCGACTAAAGAGCGTTTTTCCGTCGGTCTTATCCCAATTGAGCATGGGACAGAAAGCGATTAACAGGAGGTAAATAATACCTAAGAAGCGTGCGATTACCTCGTATTGACTAATCGCATACACACGACCTGTCGTAGCTTGAGAAGTGGTCATGAAGAGCAAGATGAGTGTCATCAAGGTCATCATAACGTTGTTGATGTAGTACATAGCGTCTTTGCCCGTCAAAGAGTCAAAGTCACTATTATTTCTAAGGTCACTACGACGATATACGATACCTACCAACATAACAAGCATTGAACCAATCATGATGGCGAAGAACATGTTTCGAGCGATAGGATCTTCGGGGAAAGCGTGTACCGATTCGATAATTCCTGAACGAACGATGAAGGTACCCATGATTACCATGGTGTAAGTCAGTGCTGCCAACATGAGGGTCCATATTTTCATGTTCCCCTTACGGCGATACACCGTCATAGAGTGAATCAAGGCAAGACCAGCGAACCAGGGAAGCATCGAAGCATTTTCTACCGGGTCCCAGCCCCAGAAGCCTCCAAAACTGAGCTCAACATAAGCCCAGATTGCCCCAACCCAGATACCAATACCAAGCCAGTACCAAGCAAATACAGTAATACGGTCACAGGCTTTAATCCAGTCAGAGCTTAGATTGCGAGAAATAATCGCGCCCATACCATAAGCAAAAGGAACGGCAAGACCGGCATAACCCAGGAAGAGTGTTGGAGGATGCAGAACCATCGCCCAGTGTTGAAGTAGCGGATTCATTCCGAATCGTGTAGCTGCACCTACCAGCTGCCCATCAACATACATGTGTGCAGGTGTTTCTAAGAAGGGCATGTGACCCTTAGTTAGAACCATGAACGAGCTGAACACAAGAATAAGCAGGTTTAGAATCATGAGAGACATGGCATGGAGGCCAGTTTCGTCACTTTGTCTTGAGTTACGGAAAGCAAGGAATCCTGCGAAGAGGGTCATCAACCAAGCCCAGAACAACAGTGAACCTGCTTGTCCTGCCCAAATAGCGGAAATATCTAGGAAAAAGGCAAGGCTTGTGATGTCCTTCGAGTGATTTTCTGCAATATAAAGCATGCTAAAGTCACTCGTCACAAATCCTACAAAGAGAACCATAACAGCAATGGTCATACCCATCATTGATGCTAAGGTTGCATAGTTACCTGCATTTGCCGCTTGAGCAGCAAACCCAGTTTTGGTCCTACTTAGGATGTAGAGGACGATAGCTGCTGCTGCCCCTAACAAGCCTAAATAGAGTCCGAATTGTCCGAGCAATATCATAACGACTCCTTAATTTCTCACTTCCCCGGTGAGATTTTCCATGTTTCTTCTATACAAACAACCGCCCCCATATCTGCTTAGAAGCACTAAGGAGCGGTGTTATTTAGCTAAATAGTTTACGAGTCTGCAATATTTGCAACTACGTCTGCGGCGAAATTGCCGTCTTCATCTAGATGCCCCGTTAAAACTACAGGAGTACCATCTTCAACGGTTTCAGCAAGACCACCACTGAACTTAACAGGCAGTTCAATACTAGGGTCTTCGATGTCGTGTACCGTCAAGCGAATATCCTCACCAGGAGGAGTGATTGACCCATTTACTACACGGGCACTAATACGAACAGGAATACCTGTCATGTCCATGTCGCTGTCCATGTCAAAAAGACCAGCAACAGGCAAGGTATTGTCATCGGTTTCATATCTTGAAGGACATACGGTGAGCATCTGACCAGAGGTTATGGTTCTGTCTGCTCCCACAACACCTGTAATAATCACGCCTGTACCATCACCGAAGTTTGGTGGAGGTACTCCTTCAAAAATGGTTGTTATTTCTGCTGCAGAGTCTGAATCTTCGTTGAATACTCTAAAGGTCATAGGCTCTGACTGCCTATCCCAAGAACCTGCAACAACCGTTCCGCTAAGCTGGACAGTCTCCCCCACATAACGATCAGCACTGTCGTAGAGTCTGTCTACGTCAAGGCTGAGTGAGGTTCCATTGAAGAAAAAGAAGACTACTGCTGCAATTACAACAATACTCAAAACTGCCGAGATCCCAATCAAACGATTACGCGCACGATTACTACTCATTGTTTACTCCTCTGATGGACGATATTTTTTTGTGATAAGAGGGTTGGTTCCCACCTACCTGAACAGGACATTATAGTAGCACAATAAGCCCGATTGCTAAAGCTTTTAGATAGATAATTTGAGAATGATTATTGTTTTACTGTTCTGGACTACTGAAGGAATCTTCTAGTTCTTTCGCGCGGTCTACCGATGCTAGGAAAGCTGCCGTTATTGCCTGGCTTACTCCCTCTTTATCAAGGGTCTTTAGAGATGCTTCTGTTATTCCCCCAGGACTTGCGGTTGCCTGCATTATTTCACGAGGGCTTCTGCCTGTCTCTAGAATCATTTTTGAGACGCCTATTGCTGTCTGTGTTGCTAAGCGCTTTGAAAGATCTGCTGGTAAGCCTGCCTCTGCCCCTGCTGTAATGAGGGCATCAATAACGTAGCTGAAATAGGCAGGTCCTGAGCCTGATATGGTTGCACCTGCACTTTGCCATTCTTCTGGAATATGTTCGCAGCGACCTGCGCTCTCGAAAAGCTGAGTGGCAATGTCTCGCTTTTCTTCTGTGACATTTTCCGAGCACGATATGAGTGTCATGCCTTCACCTATGGATATGGGCATATTAGGCATGGTGCGTACTACGGGGATATCAGCATCGAGCACCTGATAATAGTCTGCGATGGTGACACCTATGGCAATCGATATGAAAAGTGTTCTGTCAAGGCGTGGCGCCAAGTCAGTAAGTACCGCATGAGCTATTTGAGGTTTTACCGCAAAAAGACAAACATCATCGGGTCCATAGTTGCGATAGCCTAGTTCAGAGGTGACCTCTACGCCATAGCGGTCACGCAATAATAGTTCCTTATCATAGTTTGGCTCAACAACTACTACCTGTTCTGGGCTGAGTCTCTTTGCTGCTAAAATACCTGCAAGAAGAGCTTCCCCCATGGCTCCTGCACCAATAAGAAGCAGTTTGCCTTTAATGTCGCCTTTCACTGAGTAATTCCTTTCTTCGAATGTCGAAATGCAAGTGTACCCCATCTTACACAGCAATAGGAGTCAGCTTGCTCATTTTTGTGCTGGTTTGTAGTGTTATCTAGGTGTTTAGCGAGGTTTCAGGTGTGTTAGCGAGGTTTCAAGATATAGACATTGGCTGATGAGCGTGCCAAGTGTCCATCTAAGGCGTAAACAAGTCCTGCCATGAAGTCTATAAAGCGCTGTCTTTGCCCTGTGGCCACAAGCGACAAGTCAACCTTTACCACTTTGCCTTCTTTTAGGTGGTTTGCCACAATGACGGCTTCTGAAAAATCTACCGGTTTAAAACTAGTGCTTCCATCTGCTTCAATCACGAGTTGGCTTGTGTGACGGCGACTTCCTGTTGCCTCACGAACTTCGCGTCCTGTGATTTCGGACACACGCTTTAGGTCAGGCTTACGTACATGCTTTGTAACAGCACTGGGGGCCGCCCCCGATGCATAAGGAGAATTTTGTGCGTAGCGACGCTCTGTCCCGTCGTCGGCGTTCCTTGGTGAGGCCTTCATTCCTGTTCCCGAGTAGGCACTGCGAGCAGCTGCTTCCCCCGCATAGTCGCTTTGACCTGCCACCATGGTTGCTGCATCTGCTGCATGGGGACTATCATCTTCTTGCAAGTATTCTGCATCCCAGCCTGAACCGAGACCAAGACGTGATTTAAGTTTGTCTATCTTGCTCACGAAGGTTTCCTATCTAAAATGATGCCCCTAGGGGGCAAACAGTGCGGTGCCTACACGAACCAGTGTTGCGCCTTCTTCTATGGCAGCTTCAAAGTCACCTGTCATACCCATAGAGAGCTCTTTCAGAGAAACAGATGGCCCATCTTGCACAGACTTATCACGCAGTTTGCGCAAGTCCTCAAAAATCCATCGTATATCACCTGCGGGCGCAAAGGGGGCCATCGTCATAAGTCCGTTTACTTGCACATGAGAAAGTTCGCTATTTGTCAGATGGAGGAGGGCGTCCAATTGCCCCGGCTCTATGCCCTGTTTTACTTCTTCCCCACTGATGTTGACCTGTATCAGTATGGGCTGCACAATATCTTGCAGTTTTGCGCGCGCATCAATGGCACGCAGAAGACGTTCAGAGTCTACCGAATGTATAAGGCTGGCAGCACCAACTACCTTACGCACCTTGTTTGTTTGCAAGGGGCCAATGTAGTGGAATTCGGCACCCCCGTTTGCAGAACCACAGGTCTCTACCTTGCGCACTAATTCATCAGCACGATTTTCGCCAAAGAGCTGATGGGCGCACTCTGCCTGAGCTTGCTTTACCTTGTCTGTATCCACAGACTTTGAGACAGCCACTAAGCGAATATCTTCTGGATTGTGTCCGCTACGGCGTGCAGCAGCTTCCATTCGTGCATGAACGGCTTTGAAGGATGCTGCTAAAGTAGTCATATTGATTGCCTAGTTACTGTGATGATGGCTGCTGGGGCCTGCATTTGTGGCTTATTGCTGCCTGGTGTCTAATGTCTGGTGTCTGGATATGATGACTAGATGACTTTTTGAGGCTCAAGGTCTGCCTCTACTGCATCAAGCAAGTCACGCTCACCCGTTAGGAAGTAAGCTAGACGTTCACCTGTGTCAACACAGTAGTCAGCGATACGCTCTAGGGCGCGTGCTGACATAACCATCTTTGAGGCCGCCTCAATTTCATCTTCATCTGTTAGACGCCCTAGTTCACGGTAGAACTGCTTGTTCAGCGAGTCTACGGGTTCATCTAGTTCTGGCAGCTTGAGAGCGAGCTCGAGGTCACGTTCCTCTAGTGCTTCACGCGTGGCGTCCATGACACGATAGACGAGATTTGCCTGTGCCTTAATCAGGTCAATAAGTGGCTGAGGAACGGGCTTGTCTGCACTACGACGTGCTGACTTTGCAATAGTTTGCGCATAATCACCTATGCGCTCTTGATACATAGCAATGAAGGACATCGACATGAGGAAGCGCAAGTCACGCGCCACAGGAAACTGAGTAGCTATGAGCTCGATGACACGCTCTTCAATGCCCAGAGTCAAAGTATCGAAACGGTCATCGTCATCAATGATTTCTTGTGCAACTACCTCATCGCCCTTGATAAGAGCATTAACGGCAAGCTTAGTCGTGTTAAGAAGCTCATTCATAATGTCGACAACATCGTCTTGAATGTCGTACATGTCTTGTCTAAATTGTTCACGCATAATGTTCAACCCCTTAAAAGAGAATTATATATAGATAACCCAATATAACAGTCGAAACCAACTAATTGCCTATTGCCAAGCAAAGCTTTACCAAAAGTTAACATTACAGTTTGATATGTCACAAAAGGTTGAATAGGGGGACTACAGTCAGTAGAAGAGATAGCCTTCCTTACGCCCCCTATTCAACCTTTTACATTTCTCCTAAATCTAGCACCAAAAACTCCAGGGATACTAGGAGTGCCTCAGGTGCTCAAAGTCAAAGAACCCTACAATCTATCTTGCAAAAAACGTTCCAGGTGTGTGAGGTTCGTGCTGATTTACGTAAATGAAAGCGGAGCGTACTCAAGCTACGTGAGCATTTCATTTGCGTAAATCAGTGCGGAAATCGCGCATCTGGTGCGTTTTTATCCGAAGCGACCTGTTATATAGTCCTCAGTGCGCTTATCAATCGGCGCCGTAAAAATATCGCTGGTCTTTCCGCTTTCCACAAGTACTGCGGGCTCTCCTGCTACTTCTTGCAGGAAGAACGAGGTGTAGTCACTAACACGAGCGGCTTGCTGCATATTGTGGGTAACGATAATAATCGTTACTTCGTCCTTAATCTCTGCCATGAGGTCTTCGATTTTCTGTACTGAGGTTGGGTCAATAGCAGAGCAGGGCTCGTCCATAAGCAGAACTTCTGGCTGTACTGCCAGTACACGCGCAATACAAAGACGTTGCTGCTGCCCACCACTGATGGCAAGACCGTTTTTATCTAGAATATCCTTAACTTCTTTCCATAAGTTCGCACGCTTGAGCGAATCTTCTACAATGTCGTCTAAGTCAGACTTCTTTTTCACGCCCTGCAAGCGTGGACCATAGGCAACATTGTCGTAAATCGACTGCGGGAAGGGGTTTGGCTGCTGGAAAATCATACCTACACGACGGCGTAAGTCTACGGGGTCTACGCCAGAGCTGTAGATATCAGCACCTTTTAGCAGCATGTCTCCCCCAACTTTTGTGTCAGGAATGAGGTCATTCATGCGATTCATGCAGCGCAGAAAGGTGGACTTACCACAACCAGAAGGACCGATGAATGCCGTAATCGCCGATGGCATAACATCAAGCGAAATATTGGTTAGAGCGTTGAAGTCTCCGTACCAGAACTCTAGGTTGCGCACATAATAACTTGTTACCAAAGGATCAGTCTGTAATGGAGTCGAATACTTTGTTTGATGTGTGGACGCGCTCATTAATCTAGTGCCCTTTCTATGCGTTATCAATACGTGAGTAGCGCTTTGAGATATAGCGCGCGCTCAGGTTCAATGCCAATATGATGAGGAGAAGCAGGAATGCCGTTCCATAAGCTGAGGGCAGGTTAATACCTTCAACTGCCATCAGGTAGAGGTGTACCGACATTGACCTACCAGAATCAGTAGGAATAATGGGGAGGTTAATCGCAATACCCATGGTTAGGAATACTACGGCGGTCTCACCAATTGCTCTTGCCAATGACAGAATAAGTCCTGTAATAATACGCGGTGTTGCTGTGGGCAGTACAACACGACTTACCGTCTGCCACTTTGTAGCACCCATGCCATAAGAGCCCCAGCGTATGTAGCGAGGTACTGCGCGGATGGCCTCTTCTGTTGCGCGCATGGTGATGGGCAACATGAGCAGTGACAAACCAAGCGATGCTGCAAGCATCGACAGAGGAATGTTGAGCGTTTCAACAAAGAAGGCTAGACCGAAAAGACCCATTACGATGCTGGGTACACTGGCCAGCGAATCTGCTGCGAAACGGATAGTCTTAACAATGCGTCCCTGCTTAGCATACTCTGCTAGGTATACTGCTGCTAATACTGCGATTGGCGTCGAAATCGCCATGGCAAGTCCTGTTGAGTACAGTGTTGCTACGATGGTTGGCCAAATTCCGCCCTCTGCATTAACACCTTCTGGCCAGGTGAAAATGAAGCGCGGGAAGTCTTGTAGCACAACCCCCAAGCCATGATAGCCAACATAGATGAGGATGACAGCAAGCAAGCCGATGGTGATGACGGTTGCACCCCAGAGAACCCCCATTGCAATACGATTGTTGAGATGCGCACGACCAAGTCCGCTGCCAGATTCTCTGTGTTGTTCTTTCATTTCCTTAAGAACCTGCATGCCTGTCTTGCGCTGCTCTGCATTAGCGTTCTGAGTATTCTTGTTAGTCTTTGTGCTCACTATGCCCCACCCCCTTTCTTCGGTTTTTTAGTCTTCTTAGTTTGTTCGCGTGCGAGAAGTCTGACTGTTAGTACCAGACTCATTGAAATCAGGAAGAGTATTGCTGCAAGTCCAAAGAGAGCTGTTCTGTGGTCACCTGATGAGTAGCCCATCTCTAGCACGATTTGACTGGTCATAGTCGAAATAGGAGCCGATATTCCTGCGAAGAGCTGTGGGGCATTACCCACAACCATCAGTACCGCCATAGTTTCACCAATGGCGCGACCCATACCGAGGATAGTCGCATCAATGATGCCGATACGTGCTGCAGGAATTACTACCTTCCAAATAGTCTGCCACTTTGTTGCACCCATAGCATAAGATGCCTCACGAATACCCATAGGGATGGAGTTCAACGCATCTTCTGACAGAGTCGTAATGGTGGGCATAATCATAATAGAGAGTACAATCCATGCAGTCAGTGGTCCAAATCCTGCACCACCTACTAGTGCTGACACTATGGGTACCACTACCACTACACCAAAGAAACCTACTACTACCGAGGGAACACCGGCAAGCAGCTCTATAGCAGGGCGGATTATCGCATTTGCGCGAGGGCTTGCTACTTCTGACATGAAGACTGCCGTAAGCACTGCAAGAGGCACACCCAGAATCAGAGAACCCCCTACAACTACAAAACTACCTAAGATAAAGGGCAGTGCTCCAAAGGTATTATCTGCTACCGACCACTGTGTTCCTGTAAGGAAGTTCCAGAGTCCAATCTCGCTAAGCAGTGGAAATGCGCGCCAAGCAACAAAAGCAAAGATGAGCCCTACGCCCAATACTGCAAGAAAAGCACAGATGAAGAAGAGTGTCGCAAGCGATGCCTCTTTAATTTGTGTACTACGTGATACGAGTTGTAGCTTCGTCGCTGGACGAGCCTCTGGCACAGGTTCACGCTTAGCAGCAGTGTCTGCCAGTTCCTTCATTACAACACTTGGAGTGTGCGTTAAGGTTTTCTTGCTCGGGTCTGCATCAGTGCGAAGGCTTTCCTTGCCTGCAGCCACTTCCTGTTCTGAAGCGTGGCTAGGAGCCTCTAGGGTATCTTCTTGTGATTTATCCACTGTGTTTTTGTTTTCGCTCATTAGTTGCCCTCGCTCAACATGCGCCTAAATTCGGCATGCTCTGCTTCTGTAATAGGCAAGAAGCCTGCGTCTCTTACCGCACCTTCTTGAACAGCTTCTGAAAGCACAAACTCAATATACTCAAGAGGTGAACCTTCAGGAACACCATTTGTCAAAAAGTGAAGTGCACGGGCAATGGGATAGGTTTGATTGATAATATTTTCGTCAGTGGGCGGAACTCCGTACAGTGAAATAGCCTGCACGTAGGTTTCTACGTGACGTGGCTCTACAAAGCCTACTGATATGTAGCCAATAGCTTCAGGGGTGCGAGCAACTACTTCGCGAACCTGACCAGTTCCTGGCAACACTACAGAGTTGACTTCAAAGGACTCGCCATCCATTACTGCTGATGCAAATGAACTGCGTGTACCTGAAGCTTCATCGCGGTTAACTAATACGATAGGCAAATCAGGTCCACCTAAATCTTGCCAGTTAGTAATGTTGCCTGCAAAGACATCGCGCAGCTGTGCAAGAGTCAAGTCATTGATGGGATTATCAGGATGCACAATAACAGCAATACCGTCATGGGCTACGGGGATTTCGATAAGGTCTAATTCGGTCTCTGTTCCGCGCAAGTCGCGTGATGCAGTTCCGATGTCTGCTGTGCCCGTAACGCCAACAGCTTCAATTCCTGCAGAGGTTCCCATGCCAGACACCAACACATTGTAGTGCGGATAAGCCTGCTCAAATTGCTGCGCTGCCGTTTCGGCAATAGGAAGAAGAGTTGTCGAACCCGATACAATAATCTGTCCCTGAATATCGCGACCTGTACAGCCTGATAGCGCAAAGGCTGAAAGCATAAGAAGCGTCAGAGCAGCCACTACGGACAACTTCGTCGACAAGCTGAGGATTTTAGTTATCGAGATGAATCTGTGAGAACCCTCTTTCTCACAGCTCGAGCAACACACAATACCACTGTTTGCAGCCATAGTAATGTGCAGTCCCTTTCTATTTTTTAATACAACCCACAAATTATAGTAAACAAGCCCAAGAAACCACAATATTACGAATGTAAAATAATTGTTAAACACTTAAACATTAAGCCTGTCTTAAGTTTAAGATTCTCGCCGAGGTTTCCTGCGCAGAGTTTTGCTTACTAGCTTATACCTTGCAAAAATCAATAGAGCTACACCATTAGATGCAGCTCTATGAAATTGTACCTTCTGGCTGTGCCTAGAGTAGGGCCTTTGTATCCCTTGCTATCATGAGCTCTTCGTTAGTAGGGATTACCAGAACTTTTACGCGTGAACCTACAGCTGATACTTCGAATTCTCCTTCAAGGCCATTCTTGATAGGAGGCTTGTCTTGGTCGAAGTTACGCCAAGGGTCAACAGCGATTCCCCAGTGCTCTAAGCCGCTTAGAGCTGCTGCGCGCATTACGGGACTGTTCTCCCCTACACCAGCAGTCATGACGATAACATCGAGGCCACCCAGCACTGCCATATACTGCCCAATAAAGCGCTTGATGCAGTAGGCATACATGTCATTTGCTAGCTTCGCTGCTTCGTCGCCACTTTCTTGCGCGTCCAGTACGTCGCGCAGGTCACTGCTAATACCCGATACACCCAGCAGACCTGATTTCTTATTCATCAGGTTGTCTAGTTCGTCTGGGCTTAAGTTTTCCTCCCTCATAAGGAAGGTCACAATGGCTGGATCGATGCTTCCTGTACGGGTACCCATCATAAGACCCTCAAGCGGAGTAAAACCCATACTGGTATCTACAGATACGCCATTCTTAATCGCTGCAATTGATGCACCATTACCCAAGTGGCAGCTGACAATCTTTAGGTCTCTTAGGGGGACTCCTACCAATTCTGAAGCACGCTGGGCAACATAACGATGTGAGTTTCCATGGAAGCCGTAGCGGCGCACTTTGTACTTTTCGTACAGTTCATGCGGCAAGGGGTAGTGATGAGCCTCTGGTGGAATGCTTTGGTGATAGGCGGTGTCAAAGGCTGCAACCTGCGTAATGTCTGGCATGAGCGTTCGCGATGCACGAATGCAGCTAACAGCCGCAGGGTTGTGCAGAGGTGCTAGTGGAGACACCTCGTCAAGCTTTTTCAACACATCTTCATCGATGGCCACAGATTCAGAGAAATATTCCCCGCCATGTACCACGCGGTGTCCTACAGCACTGATGTCTTCGAGGCTTTGGATTACTCCCCCGTCTTTTGAAGAGAGTGCTTTGATGGCCGCCTGCAGAGACTCTTCATGGTCTGCTAGGGCAAGTTCTTCCTTAGTTTTTTTGCCATCAATCGTCCAGCTGTGAGCAGCCTTCCCTTTAAGCCCAATACGTTCAATCAAGCCCTGCGCTAGAACGTCTTCGGTATTGCTATCCATAAGCTGGTACTTCAGCGAAGAAGAGCCTGCGTTAAGGACTAATATTTTCATGTCATCGCCCATTGTGTGCTCCTTATTTCTGGTCGGCAGCTTGTACTGCTGTGACTGCTATTACACCTAAGATGTCGTCTGCGCTGCATCCGCGAGATAGGTCGTTTACGGGAGCACCGATGCCTTGTGTGATAGGTCCGTAAGCTTCTGCTTTTGCTAAGCGCTCTGTTAGTTTGTAGGCGATGTTACCGCTGTTGAGGTCAGGGAAAATGAGGCAGTTTGCCTTGCCCGCAACCTTACTGTCAGGGGCCTTTGATTTACCGATAGCTTCCACTATGGCAGCGTCTAGTTGTAGCTCACCGTCCAGTGCGATGTCGGGACGCTTTTCTTTGGCAAGACGTGTGGCCTCGACAACTTTTTCTGTCAGAGGGCTATTAGCACTACCATAGGTAGAGTAAGACAAGAGAGCAACCTGTGCTGGTTTTCCTACCAAGGCTTCAAACGAGCCAGCTGACGAGATAGCAATCTCTGAAAGCATTTCTGCGTCGGGATTTTCTACAAGCCCACAGTCCGAGAAGAGAAAGACGCCGCCTTCCCCGTATTCGCAATCTGGTACATCCATGATGAAATAACTTGAGACAAGCTTTGTGCCTGGTGCAGTTTTCAGTATTTGAAGTGCTGCACGCAGTACTGCACTGGTGGCGTTGATGGCCCCTGCTACTGCGCCATCTGCATAGCCCTTTTTCACCATCATAGTACCAAAGTAGAGCGGATCTACAATGAGTTCATCTGCCTGTTCACGCGTCATGCCTTTTGCCTGGCGCAGTTCGAAAAGTCCTTCTGCTAGTTCATCCCTGAAGTCTGCACTTGCTGGGTCAATTATCTGAACACTTGAAACATCAAAATCTGCTGGGATATCAGCGTCTGTGGCAAGCACGGTGATACGTGCCACCTTTTGGTCTACTGCCTGTTTCGCAGCTTCCCAGGTGCGAGCATCCGCCCCTTCGGGTAAGACTATGTGCTTATCAGCAACACGTGCACGTTCAATGGTTTTCTCTAGAAATGAACTCATGGACACTCTCCTTTGCTGGCGGACGCTGGATGTAAACGTAAAGAATATAGAGCGTAGATTATACCCAAGTTAGACTGTCTAGGCTATCGCTAGGAAAATGCTGGCAAGCATCTGTGCAAGCATCGACCAATAATGTCCTCCAAGTTATCGGGTGAAAATGTTGGGACTCTTGTTAGACTGCTTCTCTTGTTAGGCCATGCCTTCACTAAAGCGCTTTCCACCCAGTACATGTACGTGCAAGTGAAATACGGTTTGCCCAGCACCCCTGCCATTATTTTGGATGATGCGATAGCCACTTTCATTGACGCCCTTAATCTGGGCTACCTTGCTCACGGCAGAAAAGAGATGCTTTAGCAGTTCCGGGTCGGGATTGTCCTCCAGATTGATAACATGCTGGCGCGGCACAATTAGAGTGTGCACCGGGGCTTGCGGGCTAATGTCATCAAAGGCAACTACGTAGTCATCTTGGTAAACAAAGTCTGTATTAAAATCACCTGCAATTATCTTGCAGAAAATGCAGTCGTCCTGTGCGTTTAGCTCTTTACCTGTCATTGCGTGCTCCTGTTCTGGCAGTCCTTGAGTCCTTGGGGTTAACTTTGCAGAATTGTCGGTCTTATCTAAGCCAGGGGGTGGTCATACAAGGAACTATTCGATTGTGGAGGAAATCTCACCCATCATTACTTGAACCTTTTGTTCTGCATCTGCAAGCTTTGTTTGCAGTGCACGGATAAGCTGGACGCCCTCTTCGTAGCGCTTTAGGCTGTCTTCTAGGTCTAGTTGTCCGCTTTCGAGCTGCGTGACGATGCCCTCTAGCTGGGTGAGCTGTTCGCCGAACTTTGCTTCTGAAGTCGCGTCGGTGGCAGTTGCAGGTTTAGGTTCAAGTTCGGCGGCAGGTTCAGCAGTGCTATCTACAGAATCGAGTCCTGCAGGTACATCTACCTCTTTATCTATCGTGTATTCTGCAACAAGCTCTGTCGCAATACCAGCAGATGCCTCATCTTTGAAGAGTGAATCCATGCTCTATCCCTTTCACTTCACAGTCTAGGTGACCATCTTTTAACTTTACCTGAATATTCTGTCCTATGTTGGCTGCACCGGTACTATCAAGCACCTCACCAGACGTTTCGTCAAAAACTGCCGCGTATCCCCTGCCGAGAACCTTCAAGGGAGAGAGTGCGTCCAGCGCCTGCGCATTTTGCTCTAGTCTATAGCGTTTCTGCTCTGTAAGTGTAGTGCCCTGTCTGTGCAAGCGTTCCTGCATACGCACGAGCCTAGTAGCCTGCACTTCAAAACCTCTAGACATCTGCGTTGTTAAGCGCTGCTGAGCAGAGTCCAACATCATCGCGCGTACCTGCAGCAGTGCTTCTGGCCCAGAGAATACAGGCCTGCCTGCATGACTGTCTAGCTGTTGGCGCAGTAGACGAATCTTTTTCTGCAGAAGCATGTTCATGCCGTGAGCGCTAGCTGTTAGGTGTTGCTGTAAGTCATCTGCACTAGGCGTACTAACAGCTTCAGCGGCTGCTGTTGGTGTTGGTGCACGCAAGTCTGCAACGTGGTCTGCTAAGCTTATGTCGGGTTCATGACCGACACCGGAAACGACAGGTTTTTGCATGGCAGCAATGGTGCGTACAACTTGTTCATCTGAGAAGGGTAACAGGTCTTCAAAGGAACCACCACCACGGGCAAGAATCACGACCTCTGCCTGAGATTTGTCAGCCTTCTGAAGTCCTTCGATGATGCGCGCTTCGGCTTCTGCTCCTTCGACACGTACACCGAAAAGGAGCACCTCTGCATAGGGCCATCTACGAGCAAGCGTCTTTGTGATGTCATGAATGACTGCCCCTGCTGGCGAAGTCACCACGGCAATTTTGCTTGGGAAAGTGGGTAGGCTCTGCTTGCGTGCTTCGTCAAAGAGACCTTCTGCACGTAGACGGGCTTCTCTTTGCGCAAGTTCTAGGCGAAGCTGTCCTTCTCCTGCGATGTGGATTTTTGATACATGGAAGCTCATCTCTCCTTTTTGAGGATAGACAGAGAACTTTCCTTCGACCTCTATTTCCTGACCATCTTTGAGGTCTACGCCAGCGGCCTTGTAGACATTGCCCCAAACGATGCATTTAAGGGCGCTGTCACTGTCCTTTAAGCTGAAGTATTTTGTTGCATATCTACTACCTGTAAAGCCTGAGACTTCCCCAATAATACGCAAGCGCATGGATTCGAGTCCCACCTTAACAATGTTAAGTGCCTCACTTACGCTGATTGCGTTTTGTTCTGGCTTACTCGGCATCTTCGGTACTTTGTGTAGACGTTTTAGATGTAGGTGTTGTAGCTGCGGATGTAGGTGAAGCTGTAGGTGCTTTAGCTGCGGACTCTTCGGATGTCAGATGCTCAATCACTAGGCAATTGTCCTTCATGAGCAAGCATATCTTTCCTTCAAGAAGCTGTTTGAGTTCTTCCCCGATAAGCTCTCTGCGCCAGCTTTGCATAAGCGCACAGTCATCACTGCGATGGGCAATGTAGTCTTCTAGCAATGCCCTTGGTGCAAGCGCAGAACTTGAAATTCGATTTTGCTGCGCGCGCTTTCTAACAATGGCTGCCATCAATTCGACAGCTGCGCTGTCATCGCCCGAGAACTTGGTGCGCTGTGGCAAGTGGGGCCAGTCTTCTTGTGGGCAAGCCTTACCCGCCTCAATGGCTGCAAGGATTTTGTGGAGCGAACGCTTTAAGCTGGGACCTACTCCACGTAGCTCAGCAATAGCATCTGTGTTTTCTGGTGCGCGCCTTGCGATTTCAAGGACTGTTTCGTCGGGCAATAGCCATCGCTTCGGAATGTCCCTGCGCATGGCTTCCTTTTCCCGCCAAGCCGCAACTTCACGAGCAATAGCCAGCTGCGGGGGCTTGAGTGAAGATACTCTTTTTAGCCTGCGATACTGTGTACGAACATCGATGCTCAGTGCCTCTGTAGAAGACCTGTGGGCGAACTCCTCATCAAGCCATGATTGTCTGCCCAGTGATTTGAGTTCTGCCTTAATGATTGGATAGAGCTGGAGAAGATAAGTTACATCCTCTGCAGCATATTTGAGCTGTGCTTCACTTAGGGGGCGCTTTGCCCAGTCAGTGAAACCATCAGCCTTGTCTAGCTTGACACCCAGCAGGCGGCTAACCAGTGCAGCATAACCAACCTGTTCAGACTGCCCAATTAGAACTGCGGCATCCTGTGTGTCGAAATAAGGACGCGGAGGAGCTACGCAAGCATCGAAAAGAATCTGTAAATCCTGAAATCCTGAGTGGAAGACCTTCACAATGTTGGAGTCTGACCACAATTGAGCAAGTGGTTTTAGGTCAAGATTATTCAGCAGGGGATCTATGAGAAAGACTTCTGTTGTGCCTTCAATCTCGGCAGCAATTTGTAGCAAGCACAGTTTAGGATAATAGGTCTTCTCCCGCATAAATTCTGTGTCAACAGCTAGCACAGATGCAGCAGAGAGCACAGATACAGCAGACTCAAGTTCTGCATGATTTGTAATAGTTTTCATACTTAGGTATGCTAGCACAAATATATGAGCAATAATGCCCATTTATTCATATTGAAAGTTGTGTCAGGAAATTCTCAGGAGAAAGCAGTCTTACAGGAGCATCCTGCTGAAGTAGACCCTTATCGTTGCTGACCAATATGTCCACTTTCTCTCGTTCTGCACAGACACATAAAAGCGCATCTTCATAATCATCCCAAGCATAGTCAAGCGCCTTGTAGCAATCGGTTTCACCTATACCAATAATTGAGAAAAGGCTAAAGAGATAAGGTAGTACCTCTTGTGCCCTTTCCACAGAAAAGGTGCGAGTCACAATGTAGTAGATGTCAGTAATGGAATTGGCTGCAATGAAACCCAGAAAACGCTCTTCACCTGCTGCTTCAATGATTTTTTGCGCTGTTTCACCAGCACCCTGACCTGTCATTGCATCCAAGATAACATTTGTATCGAGGAGTATCTTTTGTTGAGCAGAACTCATTGCATTATCCGGTCTTCTCGCAGAGCATCATAATCAAGATTTTGTGGCAGTATCCCAATTAACTTCTTGGCAGATTCAGCCTTGCTAGGCTTGGCCGGAATTAATCGAGCAACTACTTTTCCATTCTTGGTTATTGCAACCCGCTTCTGCTGTGCAAGCTCAATGTAATAACCAGGGTTGGTCTTTAGAGCAGAAATACTTACATTCATTCTGGTCACCTTTTCCAAAAAATAATTAATATGTGACCATATTCTAACACAAAAAGAGACCACATCTCATAAGAAATGTAGTCTCTTAAACATAGGGTACTTCTGATTGGTAGTAAGTCTCTGTACACCTATTGGTTGGTAGTAAGCCTAGATGTACTTAAGTAGGTGTACTTATTGGTTGGTAGTAAGTCTAGGTGCACTTAAGTAGGTGCACTTACTGATTGCAAGCTCTATACCAAAGGTATACTCTCTTTCTTCTTACGACTTCTTACAGCGAGAACAGCTGAAAGTATAAGAAGTATTGCTAAAGTTGCAAGTATTGCTATGTTGTTTAAGTTAAGTCCTGTGATTGGGATATCTAGATAAGTATTGATAAAGTCAGCTGAGTTTCTACCTTCTCCTACTATTCTGTCTTGAGTAGAAAGAGCTAAGTTTGG
>Ga0123355_10002896_pt1 | contig 24356 bp, 23 predicted proteins | sample TergutEmb28metaG_3_FD_89872 | JGI IMG/M metagenome (GOLD analysis project Ga0123355, IMG submission 89872) | Embiratermes neotenicus P1 segment gut microbial communities from Petit-Saut dam, French Guiana - Emb289 P1 | ecosystem: Host-associated > Arthropoda: Insects > Digestive system > Gut ... | reverse complement strand
CTAGTTCGAGGATAAAGCCCAACTCCACGAGGTAGGAGTGGTTAGTTGGACTTACACCCTAAAGGTACTGGTGCGACTAATACCATTAAAATGGCAAGTCTTACTGGCGTGCCCTTGGGTGAACGACGACGAAGCATATTGGGACATACGTTAGGAGGAGTTGACGAAGGATAGCGGCTTTCTGGGCGGAAGATAGCTTGAAGAGTTTATAGAGATGCCCTTTATATAGGGAGGAAGTGAACAAAATTGGCAAGTAGAAAAACAATAGCAAATAAATGGAAAGATCTTACCTGGTATCAGCAGGTTTTAATCTTAATTTTAGTCATTTTCATTTTGTACAATATTACTGCCAATTTAGTTGTTATTTCAGGGGTAGTACGTAGATTTTTTAACGTTTTAGCACCATTTATTACTGGTTGCATGATTGCCTATTTTTTATCCCGCCCTGTTATAAAGCTTGATGAAAGATTTAGTAAAAGCAAATTCAAGTTCGTCAGAAAGAAGTCTCATATTCTTGCCACTATTTTCGTATTTATAATTGTCATTGCTGCAGCAACAGTCATAGTTAGTCATGTGTCGCCAATTATTGCTGGCAATTTACGGGATTTTACCTCCAATCTCCCAATTTATTATCATAATGCCATTGATTGGGCGAGAGAATTAGGGGAAGATCACTGGTTATATCGTTTTTTGCCTGAAATACCATACCATAATGTTGATGTTACAACTGATATCATTGATGCTTTTGCACCCGATGCTGAGGTTGTTATTGATACTGGTTTTCTGGCGTTTATGACAACCGCACTAGGTAGAATCGTTGCAAATCTTGTTAGTGTTGGAACAAGTTTACTGAATTTTGCAATGGGGTTGGTTGTTGCATTGTACCTATTGCTTTATCGAACAACTGTTATTTCATTAGTTAATCGGATCGCAACTGTTCTTATCAAACCTAAAACTCTAACGTTTTTAAAAACTTATTTACATAAATCTAATGAAGTGTTTTATAAGTTTATTTCCGCTCAGTTTTTAGATGCATGTATTTTAGGAACGCTTGCTTTTATCATGCTTGCATTTTTAGGTGTAGAGTATGCTTTGACACTAGCGCTTTTATTAGGTATTTGTAATATGATTCCCTTTTTTGGTTCGATTTTTGCTTCATTAGTAACAACTATCGTTACATTATTTACCGGAGGCTTGCAACAGGCAATTATTGTCTTAGTGGCATTATTAATACTTCAACAAATTGATGCAAATTTTATTAGTCCAAAAATTACTAGCGATGCGCTAGGATTAAATCCGCTTTTAATCATAACTTCAATTTTTATAGGAGGAGCGTATTTAGGAATAATTGGGATGTTTATTGCTGTGCCATTTGCAGCAATGAGCAAGATTTTTCTCGAGGATTATTTGACTATGCGTGAAAAAAAGCTGGGAATTAAGTCAAAATCACTGGTTTTGGAAGAAAAGAATTGACATACATATGTAAAATGATTGACATACATTTGTAAAAAGGTTAAAATATTAGAATGGGTTAGTTCTTCATCAGTATGGAGGCATATCGTGACCATTTAGTGCCCTTGTAAGAAAAAACATTCCATTACTAAAAAGTCCACTCGATATGAGTTATTGATCTGTGACACTAAACTGTAACAATAGACCACTATAATTTCATACCTAATGATGTACTAACGCTCTAGAAAATTTAATATATAAGGAGGTTTTATCGTGAATCAAGCATTCATAATAGGAGTCTCCGTTTTGCTGTCTAGTGTATGTGGTTTACTACTTGGTTATTTTGTGTCAAATAAGATGTCAGATGCAAAGCGTGTAAAAGCAAAGGAAACTGCTGATGATATCATTGAAAGTGCTAAAAGAAAAGCAGAAACTGACCAAAAAGAAGCTCTTTTAGATACGAAAGAAGAAATTCAAATAATGAAAGAAAAGGCAGAATCTGAAATTGCCGAAAAGAAACGTGATTTAATTAGCTTAGAGCAACGTATTGTTGGTCGTGAAGAAAATGTTGATCGTCGTATTTTGAATTTGGAAAAACGTGAAGGCGTTCTTGAAAGAAAAGATGAAGATATCTTAAGAAAAGAATCAGCTTTAAAAGACCGCGAAAGCAAAGTGGAAGATTTATCAAAGAAACAGAAGGAAAAATTACAGGAATTTGAAAAGAAGCAGGAGAAAAAATTGTATGAAATTGCGAGGCTTGACCATGAATCAGCCCGTACAATCGTGTTGAAGACAACTGAACAAGAACTTGAATATGAAATTTCAAAACAAGTAAAAGATGCAGAAGAAAAAGCAAAACTTGAGGCTGGGAAAAAAGCTAAAGATATTTTAGTTTCTGCCATCCAGCGCTATGCCTCTGAACAAACTAATGATTATAGTATTACAGTTGTTCATCTCCCGACGGATGAAATGAAAGGTCGGATTATTGGGCGTGAGGGTCGTAATATCAGATCACTCGAAGCTTTAACTGGAGTAGATGTTATCGTTGATGAGACACCAGAAGCTGTTGTTTTGTCGTGTTTTGATCCTGTTAGGCGTGAAATAGCTCGCTTAACATTAGAAGTTTTAATTAGTGATGGACGTATTCATCCAGCACGCATTGAGGAAGTTGTTGATAAAACAAGAGAAGAGCTTGATGCTAAAATGATTGAAGTCGCTGAACATGCAATTTTCGATTTAGGTCTTGGTCATATGCATAAGGATTTAATTCGTATTTTAGGTAGACTTCACTACCGTACAAGTTATGGTCAAAATGTGTTAAAGCATTCGATGGAAGTTGCTTATTTATCAGGGATGATTGCTGCTGAAATTGGCGAAAATGAACGTTTGGCTCGCCGTGCAGGTTTATTACATGATATTGGTAAGGCAGTTGATCATGAACTGGAAGGATCTCATGTTGAAATTGGCGTTGATCTAACTTACAAGTATAAAGAAAATGAAACTGTTATTGATGCAATTGCATCGCACCATGGTGATACCCCAGCAAAAACCTTGATTGCAGTTATTGTAGCTGCAGCTGATAGTTTATCTGCTGGACGACCAGGAGCTCGTAGCGAATCCCTAGAAAATTATATGAAGCGTCTTGAAAAGCTTGAGGCAATTGCATCGGAGTTCTATGGAGTGGCTCGTGCATTTGCGATTCAAGCGGGTCGTGAAATTCGTATAGCTGTACTGCCTAATAAGTTAGATGATGCTAAAACTCATAAACTAGCGCGCGATGTTCGCAAAAAGATTGAAGCAGAGTTGAATTACCCAGGAAATATTAAAGTCACCGTTATCCGCGAAACACGAGTAGTTGAAATTGCAAAATAGGAGACTGCAAAGTACTCCCTTTGCAATTTTCTTTTTGCTTATTTGGCATTTTGGAGGTATTTTTCGCATAGACTTTTCTTGTATAGACGGATTAAGAGGGGGTCTAGGAATGGAAGTACTGAAAGTATCATCGAAATCAAATCCAAATTCAGTTGCTGGCGCACTTGCAAATACATTTCGTGAACGGGGTATTGTTGAAATTCAAGCAATTGGAGCTGGGGCACTCAATCAAGCAGTTAAGGCAATTGCCATCGCCAGAGGTTATGTTGCACCGACTGGGAAAGATTTAATCTGTGTACCAGCGTTTACCGATATTTATATCGATGGGTTTGAGCGGACAGCAATTAAACTAATTGTTGAGGCAAGGGGTTAACGAGTCAGTTTTTTTTAAAGGTTATAATTAGTCAAGTTTAAAAGGGTAAAATGTTTGTATTTTGCCTTTTTTTATGTTAAAATTAAAACTGGTGACTTTTGTTTTAAAACAAAGAAAATTTTAAACTGGAAAGAGTGATTTTAGTGAACCGACATGCAATGCGTGAACTTATTGTACAAACGTTGTACAATATTGAAGTTGGAGTGGCAGAAAAAGAAGAGATCATTGAGTTTACCTGCGAATATGTTGCAAGTTTAAAAGATGAAGCAGCTGATGATCCAGCAATTGAATTAGATGAAAAAGTGCTTTCTGATGCTTTCACTATTGGAGATTTCTACTTTACTACCCTTGAAGGAATTACCAATAACTTAACGAAAATTGATCAACTAATTGCCGACCATCTTGAAGGGTGGTCTCTTTCTAGATTAAATAAAGTTGACAAAGCTATTTTACGTCTTGCAGTTTATGAAATGTTAGATGAAACGACACCAACAAAAGTCGCGATTAATGAAGCTATTGAATTAACAAAGAATTTTACTGATACTGGTGATAAAAAATCGCCGAATTTTAATAATAAGCTGCTTGATAAGATTGGAAAAACGCTAACGAAAAAGTAGGTGTTAAGATGCAAAACAGTGAGCAAACTCCCCTTACGGTTACTGCTCTAACTAAATATTTAAAGTTAAAATTTGATGTTGATTCAAATTTGCAAAAATTGTTACTTAAGGGTGAAATATCAAATTTTACGCCACATAAGCGTGGGCATTTTTACTTTACACTAAAAGACGAACAAACGCAGATTAAAGCTGTTATGTTTGCAGGAGCGACTAAGGGTGTTAAATTTAAGCCGACTAATGGTATGCAAGTTATTGTGGCTGGAAGTGTTACTCTTTATGAACCCATGGGCACCTATTCAATTCATGTAACAAGGATGACAGAAGATGGCGTTGGGAATTTATATGTTGCCTTTAATCAACTGAAAGAAAAGTTGCATGCTAAAGGCTTATTTAATGATGCGTACAAAAAGCCATTGCCAAAATTACCAAAAGCCATTGCTGTTATAACATCTCCAACTGGAGCTGCTGTACGTGATATTATTACGACCATTAAAAGGCGTTCACCCAATGTGAAAGTCTATTTATATCCTGCTCTTGTTCAAGGTGAAGCTGCAGCAGCAGACATCGTAAAAAGAATTAAGCAAGTTAATGCTGAAGGATTAGTTGATACGATGATTGTGGGGCGTGGCGGTGGATCTATTGAAGATTTATGGGCTTTTAATGAAGAAATTGTAGCTTGTGCCATATTCGAATCACAGATTCCCATTATATCAGCTGTGGGACATGAAACAGATCATACTATTGCTGATTTTGTTGCTGATATGCGGGCGCCAACACCGACTGCTGCTGCTGAGATAGTTGCTCCTAATATTGCCGATGTCATAGCTTATTTGAATCAGCTTAAAGCGCGGCTAAATCAAGGATTAAAGACGCAGATCAATTTTAAAGAAGTTAAACTGAATCGCTTGCGGAGTCATTACATTATGAAGAATCCGAGAGCGTTGTTTGAAAGTCGCTTGCTAAGGCTTTCACAACTTGAAAAGAATCTCGAATATACTTTGAATGAGAATATTGTGCGAAAAAAACAGCAATTAGAACGACTTGATATGAATTTGAATGAACGAATTGGGCAAAAATTAGTTAGCACAAAAAATGATTATACTGTGATGTTGACAAAACTTGAGATGTTAAATCCACTAGCTGTGTTAAAAAAAGGTTATTCGGTTGTTACTGATGAATCAGGAAATGCAGTTAAAGATGTAAAGGACTTAACCGTTGGAAAGGAAATTTTAGGAACGCTTAATAAAGGGCGTTTTAAAGCACAAGTAATAGAAACTATGAAAAAGTAGGTGTAATTATGGCAGAAAAAAAAGAAGTTAAATTTGATGAAGCATTGCAACAGTTAGAAGGAATTATTCACAAATTGGAAGCGGGAAATTTACCTTTGGAAGAGTCGATCGAACTGTATAAGGCGGGCATGACATTATCGACTGACTGTCATCAGAAATTACAGAAGATCGAAGCGGAAGTTATAAAATTGGTTGATGCTTCTGGTAATATTAGTGAGTTTGATGAAGGTGATGGGTGATTAATGATGGAATTACAAGAGTATATGAAACAGCTTAGAGAGGAAATTAATAAACATATAATTACTCATCAGTATCATTCTCAGCATACTGTTACAGATGCAATGAAATATTCTATTAAAAATGGTGGTAAAAGATTAAGACCTATTTTGTTATTAATGATATTAGAGACCCTTGGCATTCCAAGAGAAAAAGGGATGGCAACAGCTATTGCTCTAGAGATGGTTCATACGTATTCGTTAATTCATGATGATTTACCAGCTATGGATGATGATGATTTGCGTCGGGGAGTTCCAACAAATCACAAAGTATATGGCGAAGCGGTTGCGATTTTAGCTGGTGATGGCTTATTAACAGATGCTTTTAATGTGCTTGCAAATGATAAAAATCTTGATGTCGGAATCAGATTGAAATTAGTGAAGTTATTATCAACTGCTGCAGGATCATGTGGTATGATTGAAGGACAACTATTTGATTTGGAAGCGGAAAAAAAACCTGTTGGGCTCGATGACTTGAAACAAATTCATTATCTAAAAACTGGAAAGTTAATTGAATTTGCTTGCTTAGCAGCTGGATTTATTGCAGAACCAACTGGTCTTTATATTCATAAACTTCGCTGGTTTGCTAATCACTTAGGCCTTGCTTTTCAAATTCGTGATGACATTTTAGATGCTTTTGGTGATGCCACGAAGATTGGCAAACCTATAGGGAGTGACGCGGCCAATAATAAATCGACATATGTGTCTTTACTTGGACTAGAAGGTGCGAAAAAGATGTTAGAAACAGAAATTAACAAAGCACTTGCGGAATTAGATACACTGCCAGCCGATACAAAAATGTTGAAAGAATTAACATTGTACATAGCGAATCGAGATAAGTAAATATGCATCATATGCACCCCCAAATGTAGTCTGAATAAAAACTTGCTTATGGATGCGTTTATTTTTCAAATAGTAGATATTACATGTTTTTCGGTTCAATAATCGACCACTTAACCTCGATATTCTCGAAAATAAGCTCAATAATCTTTATAATAAATTCTAAAATAATTTGTCATAAAAAAAAGAGCTAAAAATCTGTTCAAGATCATAAGTTTACGCAAAACTGTGCAAAAATATCCGTTCGCGGAACAAAAAAAAGAACTCGCGTCATGTCTGGATATATTCGTATCTGATGCTGTAAAATAACGCTATGTCAAAATATATCCCGAAAAATTAGCTACTATATGAAAAATCTTAAAACCAATCGTGATACATCCAAAGAAAATATGAAAGAGCTTACATTTTTTCGTGCGTTTATGTTTAGTAACATGATCCCTATCCATCCTATTTAAATTACAGAAAGGAGCAATAGTGATGTCAACAACAGAAAGAAAAATCAATATCAAAGACATCCAAAATCCCGAATTCCTCAAAGATTTATCAATCAAAGAACTCAATATTTTATGTGCAGATATCCGCCAATTTTTACTAGAATCAGTCTCGAAAACAGGAGGTCACTTGTCATCAAATCTCGGAGCAGTGGAGCTAACAGTTGCTATGCATAAAGTCTTCAATTCTCCAACAGATAAGCTAATCTGGGACGTTGGGCATCAAGTTTATACTCACAAAATTCTAACAGGTAGAGCTGATAAATTTGATACTCTGCGTCAATTTGGTGGTATAAGCGGATTCCCAGATCCTTCGGAATCAGAGCATGACGCGTTCATATCGGGCCACTCATCAACTTCAATTTCTGCCGCTGTTGGGGTAGCCTATGCACGGGATTTCGCAGGCGATGACTACGAAGTTGTTTCCGTGATCGGTGATGGATCGCTAACGGGAGGTATGGCTTACGAAGGATTAAACTATATTGGAAGCATCAGAAAAAAATTAATTGTCATTTTAAATGATAATGAGATGTCGATTTCTCCCAACGTTGGCTTTATGTCTTCTATTTTTACGACATTTAGACGACAGGATGCGTATCTTAATGCGGAACGACAACTGCGAAAAGCCCTCGGTAAGGAGAAGTTTCCTGGTCGCACTATCTCACGGATGAAAGCTAATCTTAAGCAGATATTTTTAAGTGAATTACAGCCTTACGAGGCACTGGGATTTAAGTATTTTGGACCTATTAATGGGCATAATATGAACGATCTAATACGCAGCTTAGAGTATGCGAAGAAAGTTGATAAGCCAATTATTATTCATGTTAAAACGATGAAAGGGAAAGGCTTTGCACCAGCTGAGGCGGATAAAAATGGTTCGTGGCATGGTGTAGGACCTTTTGATATAAATGGAAGTAAAGACACTGGGAAAAAAGAACCAGAAACACATATTTCCTGGAGTAAGCATATTTGTTGTGGTTTAGTTGAATTAACACATAATGATAAACGTGTTGCTGTTATCACACCAGCAATGATTCATGGGTCGGCATTATATGACTATTTAGCAGCATATCCTGATCGATTAATTGATGTGGGGATTGCTGAGGCTCATGCTGTAACAATGTCAGCTGGTATGTCATCTCGTGGTATGAAGCCGTTTGTTTCTATTTATTCAAGTTTCTTGCAACGTGCCTATGACCAAATTGAACATGATGTTTGTTTGCCGAATTCAAATGTTGTTTTAGGAATTGATCGCGCTGGTATTACTGGTCCTGATGGAAAAACCCATCAAGGCATTTATGACATTGCCATGTTGCGACCGTTTCCAAATATAACGATTATGATGCCGCGAAATGCAGCTGAAGCTTTTGATATGCTCTATACTGCATATCAAATTGATGGACCAGTTGCAATTAGATATCCCCGAGGAGAAACTTCTAAGATTGAAGTTAATTATGAGAGTTGGCAGGAAATCCCCGTTGGGAAATGGGAAGTTTTAAAGGAAGTTAAGGATGCAGTTGTAATTTCCACTGGTCCAGTTTTAGATGAATTAGTGAGTTTAGCTGATGAATTAGAAAAGTCGCAGGGCTTAAATATTGGTGTTGTAAATGCTAGGTATATTAAGCCGCTTGATGCTGATGAACTTGATCGCCTTGCAGGGCTTGCTGTGCCAATTCTTGTTTATGAAGAAGCTTCTTTAATGTGTGGTCTTGGAAGTGCTGTGCTTGAATATTATAACCAAAAGTCGCAACCTGTTAATATAAGGCGAATGGGTGTTCCCGATGAGATTATTGAGCATGGGGATGTTCCGAGTGTATTGAAGTTGCTTGAATTATCTATGAGTGATGTTAAGAAGCAGATTTTAGAGATGATTGGTGATAAGTAAAATTGCTTTAGCATTTTTCAGTGTTGAGGCGCCCTTTCGGTGATCAATTTGGGGAATCTCTCAAACTTGTTTGAGGTCATTGCTAAAGTGTTATTCCCTCAAGCTTGCACCCCAAGGGCACTTGTAAGTCTAATTGCTCATTCTTCGCAAAGACTTAAGGGCGCGCGGCTTTCGCCTTACAGAGTTGTATTTTAGAAGTGGACAAAAAAACGCCCACTTCTAAAATACAACTTATATTGAGATTTGTCTGTAACAATATTAGGGTTGCGGGAAGGCATAAGGTTTGATAGGAGTTACAGATATGAGTAAAGAGCGGTTAGATGTCCTAATTACTAGTCAAGGTCTTTTCGAGTCTCGTGAAGGGGCGAAGCGGGCGATTATGGCAGGTATTGTTTTGGTCAATGATGAACCTATTGATAAAGCAGGTACTAGGGTGGCTGTGGATGCTGAGATTCGGATTAAAGGACAGGTGATGCCGTATGTTAGTCGTGGGGGGTTTAAGCTTGAGCAAGCGCTTAAGGAATTTAATCTTGATTTAAGGGGAAAAATAGTTATAGATGTTGGGGCATCTACTGGGGGTTTTACCGATTGTGCTTTACAAAATGGTGCTGCGATGGTCTATGCGGTAGATGTTGGGTATAATCAGTTGGCTTGGAAGTTAAGGCAAGATGAGCGTGTTTTAAGCATGGAACGTACTAATTTTCGGTATATGAAGCCTGAGGATTTAAAACAGGGGTTGCCGAGGTTTGCCTGTATGGATGTCTCGTTTATTTCGATTAAGTTGTTACTGCCAGTTTTAAAGGAATTACTTGCTGAGGATGGTGAAATTGTCGCGTTAATCAAACCCCAGTTTGAAGCGGGTGCCTCGTTTGTTGGAAAGAAGGGTATTGTAAAAGATGCTGCAGTTCATATGACGGTCATTAAAGACATTGTCGATTTCGTACATACATTGGAACTTGTGCCACTTGGATTAACATATTCACCGATTAAAGGTGGAGAAGGAAATATTGAATTTTTGATTTATGTTGGACGAACTGGCGTAGATCAAGTAACTGATTTGAGTATTGAGAGTGTAGTGAAAAGGGCTCATAATGAGCTGTGAACAATAAAACCCCTAGTCAGATGACTAGGGGTTTTATTCTGATCTCCGGGCGCTTACCAAGTAATTCTTGTCACAACAGCCTCACCTCCGGGAAGTCGCGTTACTGCGCCGTGTTGAGCGTCGGGGCTGCGGACGATGATGCGAACATCATATTGTGGTGAAAAAGTCATAATTTCTTGTTCGAGATATTGATGGAAAGCTACTTTCTCCGATAATCCTAAAAAGCTCATATTATAGGTGATTGTTATACGATAGATATTACCATCTACCACATGGGCGCGGGCAACAAGACCATTTCGATGTGGGAAATAATTGTCAATGGTATTACGGAAGGAGATAAACTCATCATTAATATTAACATCATGTGTATTTATATCACTATCTGGGAGTCTGAAGTGTTTTTCTTGTACTGATTCCCAAGAACTAATAGCGCGTCCAACTTCGATATGAGCGATACTTGCAAACCCTCCGGGAATAGTTTCTCGATACGATTGTAGGACAAATAAACCGATAAGAATCGGCACATCTTCTAGCCCTTCTTGGTCACGCAAAAGCGGCAATAAGTCTGCGGCAATATCTTGTCCGATAGAAATAAGTTCTTCATCTTCCATGCGGAAATCTAGCTCAAGTCCAAGATCAGTGTCTGTTAGCCAATAATACGGATTAAGGGCAAGTGCGATTGCAACACCTTCAAGCTGAAGATGAGTTTCACCTTGTTCATCCTCATAAATGCTCACAAAATTTTGTTCAAGTACATGAATTAAATGTTGCACCTGATTATTGGGAACACTTTCAATTGTTTCATTACCAAACACATGTGAACTTCCAACTGGTGGATTAAGCCCGAAATTATAATCGTCATCAGGATCATAAGACTGTAAAACACCTAAAACAAAATCAGTCGTTAAATATTGACCGTCGCTAAAAAAATACTCATTTGGATCAAAATAATCAGTTGCAAGTCTCATTAATGACATTTCAATTTGCTCAACATCAGCCCGATTACTAATACTAGCAAGAATAAGACCCCTAGTCGGACTTGGTGAAATTGGAAGTGCAGTGCTAAAATAGGAGTCTGAAGTTTCATTTGACAAGGGGATAATCGTGTTCGGATCAGCACTCTGAATTGCTTCCTCAACATTAGGAACAGGTGGTCTAATACAAGCCACAAGAAATAGCGGACTTACAAATAATAGAAATTTTAACTTTTTCATAACGGACTCCTCAATCGTTTATTAAATTGATAAACTCATCTTCACTTAAAACAGCAATCCCAAGAGATTCAGCCTTCGCTAACTTAGAACCAGCTGCTTCGCCTGCAATAAGGTAATCTGTTTTTTTACTAACACTACTAGTCACCTTCGCGCCAGCGTCCTCAAGCATTTTCTTTATTTCATTACGTGGCATCGAAAGCGAACCAGTTAAAACAACCGTCTTATTAGAAAATGTTAAATTATTTGCGACAACGCTTTGGTCACTAACTTCCATTTTCAAACCAAAATCTTTCAATTTTTGAATTAAATCTTTATTCTTAGTATTAGCAAAATATTCCACCAAACTGATAGCGATTTTTTCACCAATCTCAGGAACATCAATCAATTCATGAGCCTTCAGCTGCTCAATTTTTTCCATTGTTTTAAATTCTTTGGCAATTGTACTAGCAACCTTAGCACCAACATGCCGAATTCCCAGACCGAATAATAACTTATCAAGAGGCTGATTTTTACTTGCAATAATAGCATCAAGTAATTTTTGCACCTTTTTATCAGCCATTCGTTCTAGTGGCAACAGTTGCTCGGCTGTTAAAGAGTAGATGTCGGGAATGTTTACTAGTAGTCCAGCGTCTACTAGTTGTGCCACAATCTTTTCTCCTAATCCATCAATATTCATTGCATTACGCGAAGCGAAGTGAATTAGGGAAGCGATTATTTTTGCAGGGCAGTCTGTGTTTAGACAGTAGTGATCGACCTCACCATTAGGACGTGTTAGTTCTCCTTTACATTCTGGACAATTTTTGATCATTTCAAACGGCAGGGAGTTTTCTTTTCGTAGGGTTTCAATTGGTGCTACAACCTCAGGGATGATATCTCCTGCTTTACGGATAATAACTTCATCGCCAATGCGAATATCTTTACTTGTAATATAATCTTCATTGTGAAGGGTTGCCCGACTCACTGTTGTTCCCGCTACAAGGGCTGGAGTCAATACGGCATTAGGCGTAATCATACCTGTGCGTCCGACTGTGAAGATGATGTCTTCAAGTTTTGTTGTGACCTCCGCAGCAGGATACTTATAGGCAATTGCCCAGCGAGGGCTTTTGGCGGTGCTACCGATTTCTTGATGAACATTAAGCTCATTTACTTTAATCACAACACCGTCTATTTCATAAGGGAGGTCATCACGCTTAGGCTCCCAATGGTTCACAAAAGCAATAACATCATCAATAGTCTCGCAAGTAAGTGATGTCGGGTTTACATTAAAACCTAGAGCTGATAAACGCTCTAAGCTAGCTGATTGTGTATCAAGTTCTAGTTCAAGGGCATTAACAAAGGCATAGGAGAGCATGGTTAGTTTTCGTTTAGCAGCAATCTTTGAATCAAGCTGTCGTAATGATCCTGCGGCGGCATTACGCGGATTTGCAAACAATGCAACCCCCTCTTCTTTTCGAGCAACATTCAATTCAGCGAATACTGGCTTTGCCATATATACTTCCCCGCGCACTTCAAGCGGACGCTGTTCATCAATCACAAGGGGGATGGTTCTAATTGTTTTTAAATTCTCAGTAATATCTTCACCAACAACCCCATCCCCACGGGTTGCACCCCGGATAAGGTTGCCATTTGCGTAGTGAAGCGTAACAGCCAACCCGTCTATTTTTAATTCAGCGAAGTAGGTTACATCAGACACCATTTTTTTAATCCGCGTATCAAAATCACGCAGATCACCAACATCCCTCGCGTTCGCCAAAGAGAGCATCGGGGTTGTATGCTCGAACTTTTCAAATTTATCTAAAGCAATACCGCCAACGCGAGTCGTAGGCGAGTTAGGTAGCTTTAACTCTGGATTTTTTTCTTCGATAGCTATTAGTTCGTTCATTAAGCTATCATAAATGGCATCGCTAACACTTGGTGCATCAAGAACGTAATATTCGTGGTTATATTGGTTAATTAATTTTGTAAGTTCATACGCGCGTTGTTGATTCATATCAATTCAATATTCCTTTCAGACATAACCTTAAAAATCTAAAGCCCTAGGGCTTTAGTAAAAATTTTAAAACGTTGGTATTTTAGAGTTCTGCGCAAAGCGTCTACAAATCAAGGATATTTTTAATCGTAGTTTTCTTTCTATTTACTTGCTCTTGAATTGCTGTGAACACTAATGTTTCTAATTCGATGGCAAGGTCGACTTCATGTACGACAATATCCCCAGCATTGATGATTGATGAGGTAAGATTTAAAATTCCTTCAATGCCGAGATTATTAATCTTGTCCACGATTGGTTGTGCCTCCTGTGATGGTACGGCTAATATAACATACTTAATATTATTAGCTCTGACATACTCAATCATTTCCTCATCGTGCAAAATCGGAATATTGTTAACTGTCAATCCTGCTACTGCTGGGTTTGCGTCAAAAGCAGCAACAAGTTCAGTTGGGGCATGACAAAGTTCCCCTCTAAAGCGTTCTGAGGAGAAAAAGTTCATGAGAGCTCGTCCTAAATTACCAGCACCAATCAAAATACATTTTTGTTTAGCTTCGATATTAAGAACTTGTTCAAAGGCATCTAAAACAAATTTGACTTTATAGCCATATCCTTGACGTCCTAATTCCCCCAAATAAGAAAAATCTTTACGAATGGTTGCTGGTTCAATTCCCATTTGTGTACTTAATTCACGTGATTGAATTTTAACAATACCGGCTTTATGAAGATCAAGAAAACACCGATGATAAAGAGCCAGCCTTTTTAATGTTGACTTTGGTATGCGTTGCATGCATAATTTCCACCTTTCTTTAGGTAATGTTGACGTGAAGGGTATCTCTATAAACTACTCATTGCTAGGTTTCGTCCAGAAAGTCGCTAGTCAAGGAAATGGCGACGAAGCATACTGGATGTACGTTAGGAGGTATTGACGCAGGATAGCGGCTTTCTGGGCGGAAGATAGCTTGAGTAGTTTATAGAGATGCCCTAAAGCTCAAAATGCCGTATTTTTGCCCATTTGCAGTAAAAATAATCATTTTGATGTAGGTCGCTACTACCTAGCATATTATTATGATAACACATTGAAAACCAATTTTCAAACATAGATTTTATTTTTTTCTAACAAAATTTGATTTAAGGACCAACTTCCTTTTCATCTAAATAACTGATATCTTCACGATAAATAGTTGTATTACGTTTAATCGTCAAACCTTCAACATGAGAACTAAGGATAAGACCAAGCATAATCATACTAGCTAAAACCGAGCTTCCCCCATGACTTATAAATGGTAAAGTAACACCAGTTATTGGAAGAATACCGAGAATCATCCCGATATTCCAAAATTGTTGTGCCATCAATGATGCAAAAACTCCGACGCAGACATGGCTATTGTAATGATCGCGATTCAAAACAGCAATATTTAAGATTGAGAAGTTAAATAATAAGCTAAGAGTAATAACGATAGTCGAGCCGACCATGCCAAAATCCATTCCGATAACTGCAAAGATGAAATCGGTATGAGCTTCAGGGAAAAATTCAGCGTGACTCCTGTATCCGTTACCGAAAATGCCACCTGAGGCCATGCCTAGTAATCCATATGCAAGGTGTCGACCATCACCTGAAATGCTGCCGAAAGGATCAAACCAGCCATTAAATCGATCAAGTTGATATTGTTCAAAAAAGATAGTGCTAGTTAAAACTTCAGGATTATACCGTACAAGAGTTAAAAAGGCGGAGGTTATGAAAATAACACTTCCAAGAACAACTAAGATGTAAGTCCATTTGATCCCGGCAGTAATTAGCATAAATGCCGTTGTTACAAGGATTAAGATTGTAATGCCTGTATCAGGTTGACCATAAATTAACGCAGCTGGCGCAATAATAACAAGTAAAGTTTTAACAATTAACCAAAAATCGGCTTTGAACGTTCGTTTCGTAAGCGAATATTTCTCATTGTGTCTTTGAATAATATCTGCAGTAACAAGAATAATAGCAATGCGCATAAATTCAGAAGGTTGTAAGTTGGTGAATCCTAGGTCAATCCAACGTGTGGCTCCATTAATGCAGGGAATTAACAAACCTTCCCGCTGACATGGATCAATTTCACCTTCAAAAGCGATTAGTAGTAGCAAGCCCATAAAAGAGAGATATAATACCCATCGTAAAAAACGCATGCGCTTTAGCTCAAAAAACATTACTAAAATCACAACAACAATCCCTACTCCAAAAAAGGCGATCTGTCTGGTGACAAAATTTCCAGTGTATTGAACGTGAGCAAGGGGAGTTGCTGATGAGATAGCAATTAAACTAATAGCAACAAACAAAACAAAATAGATCAAAATAGGGGTGTAAAAAACAGCAGTCAATGATTTAAGTTTTTCTTTCATAAGCTATTATAACTCCAAATATTAAGCTTTCCTATAACAGTATACCACATTTTCAAAAAAGTTATAGCATTTTTTGCAAATTTAAGGTATAATATTGCTCAGCTTCAAAGTTGCAATACTCATCGCTAAGGAGGTTTTAGAGATATGCTAAGCAAGGAAACAGCGACTTATGTTGTTGTAATTAGTAGTACCGCATTAGGTCGAGGTTTCTACAAAATCAAACTAGGTGATGCTAACGGTGAGATTTACGAAATGAAAATACATGAGGAAATTATGTTGGATTATCGTCTAGTTGTTGGTAAAGAATTAGATAAAGAAGCCTTTGATGCGCTTCAAAATTCTGATGGGTATCAAAAAGCATATAGCTATGCCATCGACATTTTGACCCGCCGCATGTATACTGAAAAAGAAATAAGAAGGAAGCTTAACGAGCGAGAAACGGCTGCTGATGTGGTCAATGATGTTGTTGCAAAATTGTTTGAAATTGAGGTTTTAAACGATGCTACTTATGCACGAGTTTACATTGAAAATCAGATTGCAGTGGGTAAAAAGAGCAGGAGGCAGATCTTAGCAGACCTTGATGCTAAGGGTGTGTCGGTGAGTATTGTCGATAATTTGCTTGATTTATTTGATGAGGAAGCGGAGCGGACGCTGATTACGAAAGAAATTGATCGATTGTACCAGCGGTATTCGCCCAAGGATTTGAGCGCGTTTGAGTTACGTGGTCGGGTTGTGCAGGCACTCGGGCGTAAGGGGTTTGAGATTGGCGAAGTGCAGCGGCAATATGATTTTTTTATAGAAGATTTAGGTGTGAGAGAAAATGTATAAGTTAAATCAAGATAAAGTACCATTACTTGAGGGGATGAGAGCGTATGCCAATCGAGATATTGCGGCTTTTTATGTTCCCGGTCACAAGCGTGGTCAGGGAGTCCCTATTTTAGCCAACTACTTTGGTGAACAGTTAATGGAGCTGGATGCGAGTTCAATCCCAGCATTGGATAATGTTGGAAATCCCACTGGGATTATTAAGGAAGCACAAGACTTGTTTGCTGATGCCTTTGGCGCAGATGTTGCTTTTTTTATGGCGAATGGTTCGACCTCGGCGTGTCATGCGATGTTGATGTCAGTATTATCTCCAGGAGCTAAAATATTAATACCAAAAACCATTCATAAATCAGCTTTAAATGGGTTGATTTTATGTGGTGGTATACCAATTTACATGGCATCAGACGTTTGTAAGAAAGAAGGATTAACTAAAAATGTAGCTGTTGCTGAGGTTCGCAACAAGCTTGATGCTAATCCTGATGCTCGTGCTGTTTTTGTATTAAACCCAACTTATTTTGGTTATACTAGTGATTTAAGAGAGATAGCAAATTTATGCCATGAGCGAGGTGTACTATTGCTTGTTGATGAAGCTCATGGTGCCCACTTTCCATTTCATCAGGATCTGCCCCAATCAGCAATGGCTAGTGGAGCGGATATGAGTTGTATTAGCGTTCATAAAACTGGTGGCGCTTTAACTCAATCCTCGGTGCTCGTTGTAAAAACGGAACGTGTTGATATCAATCGCGTGAAAAAAGCCGTGAATATCTTGCAGTCAACATCTGCATCTTACATCTTAATGGGAAGTCTGGATGGCGCGCGATATAACCTTGTAAAAAATGGCAGTTCACAATTGGATAACGCTTTAGCGCTGAGTAAAAAGGCCCAGCAAGAATTAAGTAAGATTGCTGGAGTGTCTGTTGTTAAGGAAGAAAATTTTCACGATCCAACAAAACTAGTTATCAATGTATCAGGGTTATCCTTGACAGGCTTCCAGGTGTATGAATTGCTGCGCTGCGAATACGAAATCCAGCCAGAATTATGCGAAACAAATCATATTTTGGTAATTATTAGCTTAGGTGATTGTGAGAAGTGGATCAAGAGACTTGTGCAGGCACTGGCAGAAATTGCGCAGAAGTATACAAATAATATACATAAAGATAATTTTCTTTTACAACCCCCAGTCCAAGACGTTGTAGTTGCCATGAGTCCTCGTGATGCCTATTTCAGCGATAAAGAAATGGTTTTGTTTAACGACGCGATCGGTAAAATTGCTGGCGAATCAATTTTGGCATATCCTCCAGGAATTCCAATCATTTCGCCAGGAGAGTTAATTACAGCAGAGGTTATCTATATTTTACGGGATTTAAAAGCGAAGAATGCCTTTATTGTTGATAATACCGATCCCGAGCTGGAGAAGATTTTGGTTGTAAGATAAGGTAGAGTGACACATGAATAATTTAAAAGCATTAGGAAGGCATATTTTAGTTGAGTATTATAACTGTGATCCAGAAATATTAAAAGATCCAGTATTTATTGAGCGAGAAATGAACCAGTCTGCATTGGCAGCACGTGCAACAGTTGTAGAATCTAAGTTCCATCACTTTAGTCCATGGGGAGTAAGTGGAGCAGTTCTCATTGCTGAATCACATTTAGCCATTCATACATGGCCAGAATATGGGTTTGCTGCCGCTGATTTTTTTACTTGTGGTGATCTTGACCCGTGGGAAAGTTTTGCGTATTTAGAAAAGGTGTTAAATGCAGAGTTTTGCGAATCAGTAGAAATTTCTCGGGGGAAAACGGCAAAGATTAGAGAGCATGCTAAAGTTGATTACGGTGAGATGAGTTATAAAATGTAGGTGAAGTCAAATGGTAGATTATTTAAAACAGAGAAAGTTGTTTACGTCAGAATCAGTGACAGAAGGACATCCAGATAAAATATGTGATCAAATTTCTGATGCTATCCTTGACGAATTATTGAAAAAAGATCCTATGAGTCGTGTTGCTTGTGAGACAGCAATTACGACAGGATTAGTACTAGTTATGGGAGAAATCTCAACAAAAGCATATGTTGACATTCAAAAAGTAGTAAGAAGTACAATCAAAAAAATCGGGTATGATCGCGGAAAGTATGGATTTGATGCTGATACTTGCGGTGTCATTGTTGCAATTGATGAGCAATCCTCAGATATTGCATTAGGTGTTGATGATGCATTAGAAACACGGGATAATGAAGAAAATTTGGTAGGTGCAGGTGATCAAGGAATTATGTTTGGTTTTGCAACTAACGAAACAGAAGAGTATATGCCGTTACCTATTGTTCTTGCCCACAAACTTACAAGACAATTAGCGAAAGTCCGCAAAGAAGGTGTTCTTTCGTATTTACGTCCTGATGGAAAAGCACAAGTTACTGCCCAGTATGACGATAAGAATGTCCCAATTGGAATTGACACAATAGTATTATCAACTCAGCATGACCCAAATACGACCCAGGAACAACTACATGAGGATATTAAAAAGTATGTTATTAATGAAGTTATTCCAAAAGAGTTGATAACTGAGAACACACGATTTTTAATCAACCCAACAGGACGTTTTGTTATTGGTGGTCCACATGGTGATAGTGGGTTAACGGGACGCAAAATTATCGTAGATACTTACGGTGGTTATGCACGTCATGGTGGCGGTGCATTTTCTGGCAAAGATGCCACAAAAGTGGATCGCTCTGGGGCATATGCAGCACGTTTTATTGCGAAAAATATTGTTGCAAACGGTCTTGCGGATGTTTGCGAAATTCAACTATCATATGCAATCGGTGTTGCTCAACCAACTTCAATTTTAGTTGAAACATTCGGAACTTCTGAACTGACTGGTGAAGAACTAGTTGCAATTATAAATAAGAATTTTAGATTAGATCCAGAAGGAATTATAAACATGCTTGATTTAAGAAAGCCAGTGTTTGGTCCAACTGCTGCGTATGGGCACTTTGGCCGTGATGGTGTTGCTTGGGAAGAAGTGATAGAATTAGAACGATAAAATCGTTTAACATGAAAAAAGACAAAAAAAGTTCAAGTTATAACGAAATACATATGTTAATTTTTCGGAATTTGCGGTATAATTGAAATAGGTAGTGTCGACGCAAGATCAATTCACTATATTTCTGCCCAAATACTTTTATGTTGCGTTAAAATTCTTATGGCATGTGACTACCAGAAATCAGATAAAGATTGGACAAAAAAGGGGTTGTATTATAAATGGCTCATGAAAACCATGGTCTTAGACCATCAGGACGGATTATGATGCTACTCGTATTAGCAATCTTTTTAATTTTATTTTTCATTACAGGTATTAGTTTTGCAAAGATTGCGCATACTGGAACTGCACGAGGTCACGATTTACGTGCGATTGCGTTTCATAATCAACTAGTAGAAGAAACTATACCGTCTAGAAGAGGAACAATAATGGATCGCAATAGGAGGATTATTGCAACTCAACATCCTTCCCACACAATGTATGCGAATTTTCATCCTGATTGGGGTGACGTCGTTGAAGATATAGAGGATACAGCCGCGAGGTTATCAGAGGTTATTAATATGGGGCAGGATGAGATAGTTCAGATTTTATTGCAAGACCGTTATGTAGTAGAATTTGGCGATGCTGGGCGGCGGTTATCTTTTGCTCAAAGAAAATTAGTTGAAGAATTAGAGTTGCCTGGAATTAATTTTCGTAATGATTTGACGCGTTTTTATCCTCAGGGTGAATTTGCCTCTCATATAATCGGTTATACTATGTTTACTGAATCTGCTGAGATAGAAGGCGGTATGGGAATTGAATGTTATTTTAATGACCAGTTAACGAGCAGAAGTGGTAGAGTTCAGTTTCAAAGAGATGGATTTGGGTTTAGACAACCTGGACAGGAACTGAATTATATTAATGAACCATCAGATGGATATGATATAAAGTTGACAATTGATGCTACCATCCAGGTGTTTCTAGAAACAGCAATGGCAGAAGTGGTAGGGCTAGTGAATCCTGATAAAATAGTTGCCATCGTAATGGATGCAAGAACAGGAGAGATTTTAGCTGCTGCGAGCAGACCAACATTTAATCCTAATAATAGAGATCCAGGGTCATATGCAAATGCGATTATGTATCAGGTTGAACCAGGATCAACGATGAAGCTTTTTTCCTATGCTGCAGCAATAAATGAGGGAAATTATCATGGGGATAGAACTTTCCATTCGGGAATGAGAGAACTACCAGATAATACACTAGTCCGCGATCATCCCCTTATTCGTCAAGGAGAAATGACCTTTGATGACGGTTTTTTTGTCTCAGCCAATACGGCGACAATTGATCTTCTTAGGTATGCGGTTGATCCAGATGATTATCTTGATTACTTAAATGCATTTGGCTTTGGCGAAGCAACTGGACTACCGTTACGTGGTGAACATTCTGGTTCCCTTTATCGTGTTCGATATAGTGTAGTTGATACGTTCATGTCATCATTTGGGCAAGGAATTGCAGTGACACCGATTCAACAGTTGCAAGCGATGACTGCATTTTTAAATGATGGCGAGATGATAAGACCACAACTAATTGCTGAAATTTATGATCCTAACACAAATACGATTGTTGAGAGTTTTGAACGAGATGTTGTTGGAAATCCAATAACAGCTGAAACTGCCGATCAAATGCGTGAGTTAATGAGAGGGGTTGTTGAGAGTGATATTGGAACTGGTCGGATTAATTATGTGCTTGATGTTCCTAGTGGAGGGAAAACGGGAACTGCTGAGATTCCAATCCCTGGTGGTGGCGGTTACTTAGATGGTGCTCATATATATAGCTATATTGGCTTTGCCCCAGCTGATGATCCAGAAATTATAATGTTTGTCGCTGTCGAAAACCCTACCATAGTACAAAATCTTACAGATGGTCCTATAACTGGTCATCGGTATGCTGGGCGAATCTATCACTTTGTCATGAGTAACACGTTGAATTATTTAGGATTAACACAAGAACAAGTTTTGCCAGAAGGGGCGATCCTTCCTCAATTTGAAAGGACACAAACCCCGAGTGTTGTCAATATGACTAAGGATGCTGCTGTTGACATTGTTGAAGAATTAGGTTTAACACCAGTTGTGATAGGTGATAATGATAGTGTGTTTAAACAAAAACCAAAGCCAGCGGCATCAATCATTGTGGGTGACAAGGTTTTTATCCAAACAGATATGGAAGATCAGATACCGGATTTCACAGGTTGGACACGAATGCAAATTACTCAATATGCCATATTGCTAGACCTTGATTTGAGTATAATCGGTCAAGGCGGACTTGTTGCAAGGCAAACAATTCGTGCTGGAAGCCTAGTGAGAGAAGGGGATAAATTAACAGTTACTTTGGAGTAGTAAACTAGAAGTCAGAGATCGGACGGCAGAAGTCAGAAAAAGGATAAAAAGAACTTAGCCTTTAAAGGCTAAGTTCAAATTCTGACCTCTAACTTCTGACCTCTAGAAGGGAGATCGCCGATGTGAAAAGAGTAAACCAGTTTAAAACATTTGTGATTCTCACTATTATTGCTACTGTTTTGGGAATTATTGCATTAACGATGATTATGGATACCAATATTTTTGTTGTTAGGGTATTAAACGACGGCATCTCAACTGTTCAGGGCGCTGTGGTTCGAGTAGTACATGACATTAGAGATTTTGGACAAAATACTGTTCAACTATTTGGAACACATGATGAGAATCAACGATTACGTAGTGAAATGTATGCTGTTGAACTTGCAAATATAGAAATTGCCCTTTTACGAGAACAAAATGCGGAACTTCGAGAAATGCTTGAAATTAACGATACATTGATTGATTTTGAGCGAATTCCTGCTGTGACAATCGGTCGCGATATTAACAATTGGCACGATTTTCTGGTGGTTGATCAAGGATCACAACAAGGTGTTGGTCTTGGAATGGGGGTTTTATCACCAGATGGTTATTTGATTGGAAGAATTACAGATGTTGGTTATGCTCATTCCCGCTTTCATTTAATGAAGCCACATAACCGTGATATACGTGCATATGTAGAGGTACTTGGTGTTTCCGAAGCGCGTGGAGTTTTTCATGGCTACGATGCTGATACAGGGGAATTGACTGTAACACTAGTGGAGCTTGATGCTGAAATTGAAGTAGGTGCAAGAGTGATAACAAGTGGATTAGGTGAGGTATTTCCCCGTGGATTGCTAGTAGGATATGTTGAAAGGTATGAAATATGTCCTGATGGATTGTCACAAACATTGTTTCTAACAAATAATGTGGAATACGATGATTTACTATTTGTCTTTATTATTAAACGGGCAATGGCGGATGTGGCTTCTGATGACTCAGCGGCTTCTGATGACTCAGAAGAGGGTGATGAAATAGAAGATTCGGAGGATGAGTGATGATAAAAGCGGTCATAGTATTCATCATTTTATTTACAATGGATAATTTGATGGTTTTATTTCTTCCGATCAGACCCGTATTTGGGGATTATAATGTGGTTCCTTATTCGTTGCTTATCGGTGTATGCATGTATACTTTTTATGGGAAGAAAAATCATGCCCTTTGGCTTGCATTTGTGTTTGGATTATTTTATGATATGTATGGAACTAATTTACTCGGCTTGTATGCAACAATGTTTCCAATTATTGTGTTTTTAATTAAAAAGCACCTTGTACCCATTACACCTGTAAACTTTGTCTCAATATTTTATGTGACTACAATAGCAATTTTAGCTATTGAAACGATTATTTACCTACTTGTTTGGGTTATCACACCGAGGTCAATGTCTTTATTTGGATTTGTTCAACATCGTCTTATTATTACCTTGATTTTTAATATCCTCTTATTAGCAATTTTGTATTTACCATTAATCATAATTTTAAGATCAAAGGAAGAAAAGGGAGTCAAAACTATCATGATGGATAATACTAGCGCATAAACTTGCGGTAGGGAGGAATCCAATCATGAAAATTGACTTTTCTTTTTATGTTGCAATACTTTTAGCATTGTTTACGCGCCAAATTGATGTTTATTTGACATATTTGATTGCTATTGTCATCCATGAGTGTGGTCATTTAATCATGGCATCATTTTTTAAATGGGAAGTGAAGGAGCTTAGAATTAGTGCAATAGGAGGCTTTTTAACATTTAAAAATGACCTTAGTAAACCAGCGTTACAGACTTTTATTGTTGCCCTTAGTGGTATTATTTTTAATTTAATTCTTGGCGTCATTTTATTCGCGCTAAATGGTCCAGCGAGTTTAATATACACACAATTCGCAATCGCTGTCTTTAACCTCCTACCCATTGCACCACTTGATGGAAGTAAACTCATACAATCGCTATTACGAGGAGTTTTTAATTATCGAACTGTCTTAAATATTATGAAATACGCCAACATTATCTTTTTATTTCTTTTTACATTAGGTATTATTGCATTAAGGATGGAGCAATACTTTATCGTTGCGATAATACTCGCCATCCTCGTTGGGAAGTTTCATGCAACAGTTCCCTACATTTACGAACGCTACAAAATTCAACAAGGAAGTATGCTGGAGTTTAGAAATCAGAGGTGAGACAAGTAGCAACGCGATTCCCTTAGATTTGGGAGTGCTCTTATACTACGATCACCACTGACCTCTCAATCCCGAGCCCGCGGATGCGCCATGTCATAAACTGCCTTCAAGCGCTCTTTCGACACATGGGTATAAAT
>Ga0123355_10002895_pt1 | contig 24357 bp, 15 predicted proteins | sample TergutEmb28metaG_3_FD_89872 | JGI IMG/M metagenome (GOLD analysis project Ga0123355, IMG submission 89872) | Embiratermes neotenicus P1 segment gut microbial communities from Petit-Saut dam, French Guiana - Emb289 P1 | ecosystem: Host-associated > Arthropoda: Insects > Digestive system > Gut ... | reverse complement strand
GAGCCTGATTTTTCGCAGGTTCGAGATATTTTTGACGCAGTGTGCCCAAAGGCACACAAGGAAAAAATTCGAAGAAGATGCGGAAACATCATGTACCGGCAAGAAGGCCGGACGCCGTAGGCGGCGTTTGCGCAGCAAACGTACTGAAGCCGCAAAGATGTGTATTCGTTAGTGGGAACACGCCCTAACCTAGATATCTGTTAACATCTTCCTTTGTAACCCCAGGATGCAGGGCAATGTTTAAGGTATCTGCGATAATGCGCGCAAGGCGGGCTATAACCGCGTCAACTTCCTTTGGGGTTACGAACATGTTGCCCGGTTCCAATATCTCTTTGATAAGGCCGTAACGATCGGTTGCTTGCATGTCTTGTAGCATGGTAAAAAAAGGCTCGCCCTGGGGGGTTGCGGCCGCCATTTCGGATAGCATTTTTGACATGGTATCGTTGACTAGGGTTGCGGCATCAACTACGGTCGGTACTCCTATAGCAATAACAGGAACACCCATGCTGCTTTCATTAATGGGTGTTCTTTTATTTCCCATACCCGCGCCGGGGTTTATGCCCGTGTCCGACATTTGAATAGTGGCATTTATTCGGCTAGTTTTCCTGGCGGCTAGGGCGTCAATTGCAATAATAAGGTCGGGGCGTATGCGGTCGGCAACGCCTTTTACAATTTCGGCGGTTTCTATGCCGGTAATTCCCATAACGCCGGGGGCAAGGGCACATACTGCACGCAGTTCCCCTTTAATGTCAAGTGGGACAGACTCGTCTATATGGCGGGTTATTAGCAACTTGTCACATACCTGCGGCCCAAGGGCATCCGGGGTCACATGGCGGTTACCAAGGCCAATTATAAGAATTACCGCATCCTTTGGTAGTTTGTGCAGTTTACCCAGTTTGCGCGCCAGTATTTTTACAATCTCTTCATGGGAACAAGGGTCATTTTCCTGCATGGTTTGGGATTCCAGGGTTACATAGTTGCCGATTGGTTTGCCCATTGCCTGGCTTCCTTGCTCGCTTGTGACCGCTACCCAGGTAACGATTACACCAAGTTCCTCGTCCTCTTCTAGTATCATTTCTACACCAGGAATCTCCTCGCCGGTTTCGTCGAATAAGCCTTCACGAATTTCCAAGGCAAGGTCTGTACGGAAGTTTGTTGTTTTCATTTTAATCACCACTGGATAGTGTTAACTTTTTTATGGGGAAATATGTATAGTCACATGAATTAAAAACCTTCCAATATATAGTCACAGGAATGTAAAACTGTCCAATTATTGCGCAGCAATTTTTGTGCAATACAAGGAAACTGTGACGCAGTAGTGTGCACAAATTGCAAGCAAGAATGGACGGTTTTGCGTTCCTGTGACTATAACTTGTAATTTTTCCGCACTACTTAGGGTGTGCTCGATAATTCCATTGCACTGCCTTTTCGGTACAAGCGAATTCCCTTAAAAATACGACACACAAATAGGTTTTTCGTCCAAGACAAAAGCGCGGCTTAGTTCATCCAATTTAGTCATGTCGCTAACCCTTGCCTTGCCGTATTTTACAAGTTGCTTCAAATTTGCGCAGCCCATAATTACGGACGAAAATTCTGCAATATTTATAACAAGTCTTATGTCGGGCTCTGCGCCGTCAACCATGGTGCAGTAGCCGTTTTCAAATTTTAAAGTAAATGACTTGTTGTTTTCCGGTACAAAATCATCAACTGTGTACACAAGCAGATTCATGTTTAAATTACCAAATTGCACTTTGGGTATGTCCGCAAAAAAGCCCGGCACATTGCAAATGCGGTACATTATGCCAAGGCCAGTGCGACAAACTTCTTGATACACCGGGGCAAGCATACGCTCTGTGTGGTTGCGTGGGTCGGCAATTGTGTTAACAAACCCTTCGTCCTGGGTGTTAAAAATTACATAACGCACCTGATCGCTTTGGCTTTTAATAAATGACATTAACTCTTCAAAAACATGGTGCTCGTCAAATAACATTTCGCTAACAACAATGTCGTTTGTTAGCGGGTTTTCTTCACTGCCGCGCTTGAAGCTAAATACCGTGTAGCCGTGAATTTCGCCATTGTTCATATAAGCAAAAATTTTAGTGGTAGGGTTTTTTAGTCTGGTTTCAAATTCCGCTTCGGTTTTAAGCATTAGGCCATGGGTGGTTTTTACGCGAGAATTGTAAAATGCCGCCAGTTTTTCACTCTCGTTTGTAAGCTGTACAATATGTGCTTTGGAGTTATCGCCAGGCAAATCTTCGGGCTTTAGCCTATATTGATACAGGGGCGTACCAAAACCAAAACCCATTTTGTAATAAAATGCGGAGTTGAACGGATACAAAGCTGCAAGGTTTTGCCCGCTTTCACGCAGGGTTTGCAAAAAATATTGCATGAGTTCTTTGGCCACTTTTTCTTTTTTATAGCACAAATCTACTGCTACGGAACCAATACCGCCAACTTTTATCATACTTTGGCGCATGTTCATTTCAAAATTCCAAATATTAAAGCCACCCACCAATTTGTTTTTTGCGTGCACTCCGTAGTAGGTTACGTCTGTTCGGGCATTGTTTTTCTTAATCCGCTCAGAATAATCATCCAAAGACAACCCCTGGGTAAAACCGGGGTATGCGTTGGTTTGGAGTATTGCCATTTGCATAATTTCCTCGTCGGTTAGTGGGGATATGGAGTAGGTTTGTGGGAGGGCGGTTAGCCAGCGGCAGCCATCGGGATATGTTGCGCTAATGGAGTCTATAAGCCATTTGCGGCTTTCCTGGGATAAAAGTGGCATAACTTTTTCAAAATCTATAATGGTTTTTGGTTTTTGATACGAATCCGAAATATAAAATGGGCCGGATTTCAGGAACAAAACCAGCTCCGGTGCCATGTAGGGAATGTCGCCCTTGTACAGGGTGGCTTTGTCCATTTCTAGCCGCAGGTGCGGATAATCGTCGCATGTGAAGCAATCGTCTACCAGAGTGTTAAAGGCAATTTCAATAAAATCGAAACCTTGTAAACGTGGCTCGTAAATTCTGTAGCTGTATACGCCTTTCTCCGCATCTTTTAGATACATTTCCGCAAAACCGCCGGGTTTTATAGCCCACATGTTGTCGTATTTGTCGAGCTGTTCGTCTGTCCAATCTGTAATCAAATAAAATTCTGAACCGGAAAATCGCGCATATACCGGCCAACCGTTTTGTTGCAAAAAGTCCACTACTTTTCGTCTGTCGTGTTTAAAAACAGAGATATCAAAATCGCCATGTTTACGCAGCTCCCGCCCCGCAAACATGTCAAGGGCAAAACCACCACATATGCAATACGGAAAACCGCCGTTTTTTAAAAACTCATGAGCTTGTATAATTATATTGTGCATTGGTACACCTCCTACATATATACTACCACACCCAACCAAGTTAAACTTTACTTTTTTAACGGCTTTCCCCCAATTTGCCAAACATTTGCAGGCATGCTACCTTTATTACTATGGCATTGGAGAAAACATGACAGCTCTTGATTGTTGCAAATTTTTGCGTGAATACTCTGACAAAAAGGTGTTGAAAAAAAATCAGGGCAATTGTCGGAAATATTTGCGTAAAATCTATAACAGTACGCATACAAATCCGCTGTAAGTTCATGGTATTTAATGGCGTGTTTTGACTACTGTACACAACATGTGATATCATGCATGCTTAGACAATAACTGATACTAATTCCAAACTAAAATGCTGGCTGTTTTGTGATTTTACGAAGCAAATCCAAGCAAGCGACGATGACGCGTGCCTAAAGGTACGCTAGGAGTTGTTGATTGCAAGCAATCAACTTGCTGACGACGGAGTTGCAAAGTAAAATTGCAAAATAGCAATATTTTAGATTAGATTTAGTATGACAAATAGTGGAGTACAGCCATGCACAAAAAGCGAAAAAAACCAAAACCCGTACGTAGCCCGCTTAAGGTTTTTCTTGTATCTGTATTTTTTACGGTTTTTTTGTGTTTGCTAATTTTCTTTGTTGCGTTTGTTGCATATGAAACTATTACGGTTGGGTATTTTCAAACTCTTTACGCATGGACTGCCCGGTTTACAGGAACTGCTGAAGAACCACAGGAACACATACCTGAAATTCCGCTGCCCCAACCAATTAATGAACAACCCATAATTAACTACATAGTAGGCGGCGAAATTGGAGGCGACGAAATTGACTACCCTCCCCGTGATTTGCGTTACATTTCGTGGCCATTTTTCACCTATTATTTGCCATGTTTTTATTCTAAAAAAATTGGCGATCACCCTCCCGGGAAAGTGGATGTATTATACGAACAGCATAATTGGGCATTAATTTACACCCAAAATGGCGAGGCCTGGGTATATCTTGGCGCAAACAAGCTTTATGTAAACAGACGAATGGGGCTTTTTGATGCTAAGGAAGGCGAACTTTTGAGCCACTTCGACCCTACACTTGTATATGTCCTTGCACGATATGGCCGCTGGATTGAAATAGATGCAGGCTGGATATACTTAGATTTTGCCCCGCCAATTCACTTGCTGGAGGAATTTGTGGGGCAGTTTGGCAACACGGTTTCCGTGTTTTATCAAAATATGGCAACCGGGTTTTATTTTAGCCATTACGGGGACAGGCCTTTTTTTGGCGCAAGCGCAACAAAGGCTCCTTTTGCCTTGTATATCTACCTAAAAGCAGAACGCGGAGAGGCCGGTATGGATACCCATATTACTTTTACCGCTGCTGATTTTTGGGAGGGCAGCGGTATCATACGTCATAGGTACAGCTATGGTGCTACCTTCACCCAAAAACGGCTCTTGGAACTTATGCTTGCCCCAAGCGATAACATCGCAACTAGAATGCTAAGGCGGCATCACGGCCTTACTGGATACCGCGAGTTTATAGAAAGCATTGGTGCCAATCCTGATTTTGTACAAAATTTAACATATTCTCATTTGTCGGCGAACGACGCGGGTATTTTCATGCGTGAAGCATATTTGTATATAGAATCTGGCGGGCGTTATGGCGAACATTTGCGAGATAATCTACTGGCTAACCGTTATGCATTTATAATTTCGAATTATCCGGTTGCAAGTAAAAGCGGCTGGGCCGCAAACCATGGTGCCGCATGGCATGATATGGCCATTATATACGCACCGTCGCCCTATGTTTTGGCGTTATTGTCTAGCCGTGTAGGTAATGCGGCGGATAGGGCTGTGTATAATTCCATATCAATGTTTGTGCAGAAGTTTAATAATAAGTGGTTTGGGCCGTAAGCTAACCTTGACAATAACCCATTTAACAAGCTATACTAGCATCGTTGGAGGCAGTTACTGTACTCTATAGCAAATTAAATTTCAAGAAGAGGTGTTGTTTTGTGAGTGCTGACATGGTATCGGTGAGCAAGGCTTAAAACCGCATACCACGGTGTAACTTAAAGGTTAGGCATTTGTTTGTCTGGGCTTTTTTGTTTGCCGTAAATTAGCAACCTTTTTTTAATACTGCCATCTGCAGATACGATAAGGTCGTGTCTTTTTTTATGCCCCAGAACACGCCCTGGTCCTGCCGCAGATAAGTAGCTATATAAGGCTGCTTATCTGCGGCTTTTGTTATGGGTAGGTTTTTATAGTCACAGGAACGCAAAACCATCCATTCTTGTTTGCAATTTGTGCACACTACTGCGTCAACCACTCCTTGCGCATCGCCCGATGCACCGCGCCACGGTTTCCTTGTATTGCACAAAAATTGCTGCGCAATAATTTGGACAGTTTTACATTCCTGTAACTATACTTACCCAAGTGTATAATAATATAGTCATTTGCCTATAAAATCAGGAGGAACTACTATGACCGATTTTGACAAAAACCATTTTCAAACCCTAGAGTTTAACCAAATTCTAACTCTATTATCAGACTGCGCCGTTTCTGGGGCGGCAAAAGACCGCTGCCTTGCCATAACTCCAGCAGATAATATCGAAGACGCGAAACGCCTAACGGCACAAACATCCGAGGCAAAAAAAATTATAACTGAAGCGGGAGCCCCGCCCATTTCTATTATGACAGAGCTGGAAAAAGTCATAATACTAATAAACGCCGACGCAATGCTAACCCCGGACCAAATCGACAATGTCGTAACATTTCTTATGACATGTAATCGTATGAAGGCCTATCTTAAAAAAGCGGAATTCACGGGGGCAGACATCGCTTTCTACGGCAATTCCATGATAGACCTTTCCCATTTGTCTGACGAAATTAATCGCTGCCTACACAATGGCCAAGTAGACGACAGGGCAACCCCAAAGCTTCACGACTTGCGCCGTAGCATTTTGCGCAAAGGTGAACAAATAAAAAGCAAAATCGAGTCCCTGTTGCAAAAAAACCGCCAATACTGTGTAGATGGTTTTGTTGCCGTACGCAATGGCAGGTACACAATGCCCGTAAAAAAGGATTACAAAAATAAAATCCCCGGCATTTTAGTAGAAATATCCAACACGGGCGGCACATGTTTTATCGAGCCTTCTGCAATTTCCGCATTGCAAGACGAACTCGCGCTGCTAAAAATAGAAGAAGAAAACGAAGTTCGTACTATCCTCTACACTCTAACCGCACTAATTCACCAAGATTTAGCGTCCATTAAAATTAACATGGAGGCAATGGAAACCCTTGACTTTGTTTTTGCAAAGGCAAAGCTTAGCATATCCATGAATGCAACCCAAATTCGCCTTACAGCCGACCGGGAAGTACGCCTGCTATCCGCCCGGCATCCACTTTTGCGCAGCAAGGACGATACGCCGGCAGTTCCGTTAAACTTCGCTTTGGGGGGCGATACAAAAGGTATCGTAATAACAGGGCCAAATACCGGCGGCAAAACTGTGGCAATAAAAACAGTTGGGCTCATTTCGCTAATGGCTCAAAGCGGGTTGCATGTCCCGGCAGACGAACAAAGTAGTGTATGTATTTTTGATTCTGTGTGGTGCGACATTGGAGATGGGCAGAGTATTTCTCAAAATTTGTCCACATTTTCGTCTCACATGACAAATATAATTGACGTTTTGAGGAAAGTCACGGCGCAATCTTTGGTTTTGTTTGACGAACTTGGCAGCGGCACCGACCCAGCCGAGGGTATGGGTATTGCCACCGCCATTTTGGAAGAATTGCTGACAACAGGCTGTTTATTCACCGTTACAACCCACTATCCGGAAATAAAAGATTTTGCGACGCGCACCCAAGGGGTGGTAAATGCACGTATGGCCTTTGACCGAGAAAGTTTGATGCCTATGTACAAATTAGAAATTGGGGAGGCGGGTGAAAGCTGCGCTATTCATATAGCGGAAAGGCTTGGTATGCCTGCGCATCTTTTAGCGAGGGCGAGGGCGGTCACATATGCTGAAACCCCGCAAAGCGCGCGTCACCCCGGTAACCAAGGGATTCCGGGGCAAGCCCGTGATAACAAGCCGGAAATTAACGGAACCATCCTAACCGTTACCCCGCTCACCTTCGCAGACGAACCTGCAAAACCAACGGAACCACCCAGAAGCCAACGTTTTGCGATTGGCGACTGTGTAGTCATTTACCCCAAAAAAGAGCAGGGTATAGTTTATGTACGCGCCAACGACAAAGGTGAAATAGGCGTTCAGGTAAAAGGTATAAAACGCCTTGTCAACCACAAACGCCTAAAGTTAAAAGTATCTGCCGCCGAACTTTACCCCGACGACTACGACTTTTCGATAATATTTGATACTGTAGAAAATAGAAAAGCCCGGCACCTGATGGAAAAGAAACATGTACCGGGCAATGTTGTTATTAAATCTGACTAGGGCGTGTTCGATAATTCGCTTGTGCCAGATTTTCGAGTAAAAACTGTGCTAGGCTTTTTGCGACGACGCATAGTGCAGTTTTTACCGAAAAGGCGGTGCAATGGAATTATCGAACACACCCTTAGTCACCGTATTCACTATAATAACCCTGCTCTTGTGAATATGGTGCGTCAACTGGTGTCGGGGGTATAAGCACTATGCGGCTCTGAGTCCGGTACACGTCTCTGGCAATGCGCGTGCGACTTATTCTGTTGCCATCCCCATCATAGATGCGGCGATATGTGTATGCGATAAAGCCATTCCTCCCGGTAAAATATACTGCGGACTCGCCATATGGTATTGTTCCGTCTACCCTATAGACAGTTTCAAATGGAACCGGGGTAGAATTAGATTCGATTCTTATAACATAATCGTTGGTTCGTGTACCAACAAGCCGTGATGTCATGTATCGTCCTTCAAATTCAAATTCAATTCTTATCGGGTACTCTGTATTGTTTCTAAAACGCAAATCAAGCTGCCCGTAGTAAATTGCGGCATCGTGACCAAGGGGAAGATACGTGATAGGTAGCGAGTGTGCGCGCCGCTGAACCACTTCAAGGTGTGCGTGCAGCACATTGTCGTACAAGCTTGACGCTACTTGGCAAATTCCGCCGCCGACCATATCAACCAGTTGCCCGTCCCTAAATCCACCCGCCGGTAAAAAGCCACGCGCTTCAGTGCTTCGCCCCACAATCCCGTTAAAGGAGAAAACATCGCCGGGCTTTAGTACTAGGTCGTGAATATAGGAAGCTGCAATTTGTATATTATTAAGCCTAGCAGCATTGCCTGCCACATTGGTGGTTCTGCTGGCCAGCACATCGCGAAAGAGCTTTTCTTGCAGGTATGCGGTAGTGATTTCAGGTGCGGCAAATATTAAGGGAATTACAATTTGTTCACCCGCTGCGGCATTTTGAAGTAGACCCGCAGCAAGGTCTATGTCAAAACTTATGCCGTCGGCACTTTCTGTCACAGCAAATGTTTGGGGGTCTAAAGTAGCTTGTATGGGTTCTACGTGCACTTTGTTATGGAGCTCATTTAAGTTAAAAGCTGCCGAGTCCGACAATGGTGGCATATAATAAACAGTTAAATGCGTACGTTCTTCCAGTGCCGCGTAAAGAGTTTCCACCACCAAGTTAAATACCGATTCTTCATCTGCAAACGCAAAAGCCATACCTGGTGTAATGGTAATACTGTACTCGTCTATGCTGTAAACAGAATCCCTGATGAGTGAATTGTTAAATTGCTGCGTATGTATCGCAACTTCGTCGCGTACAAAATTTTTATCTGGTACAGGGGCGACGGCGTATATGTTTGTAGTTTCCCAAAGCGACCTAACATAGGCAAGTGTACGCCCTATGAATGAGCCGTATCTGCCATGTTCAAATGCCGCCAGTGCTACTTCTTCCGCGCAAAGCGATAGACCTGCATCGTTACCAGATATTGAAAAACTGCTACCATAAGGAAAGTTAACCGTGACCGAAACAGTGGACGCGTTATTTTCGAAACCCATGCTCACAAGCCTTCTGTCGGCTTCGACAACAGTCATTGCGGATACGTTTATACCTTCCGCTGAAACATTCGGGAAAATTAAATCGCTACGGTTGACGAAAACCCCTAAAGTAACCGTTGCAGTAGCTAAAACAATAATAATTGTTGCGGCAAGCGCAATAAAAAACTGTAAAATTCCTCTTCTTTTCCGCATAATGTCACATCCTTAGAATAATCGGATAAATTGTAACATTAGTGTAGCTATTTATCAATCCCTACACGTTAAATCGCGCGTGTTTTGCTGCATATAGTCCCAGGAATGTAAAACTGCCCAATTATTGCCCAGCAATTTTTGGGCAATACAAGGAAACCGTGACGCGGCGCACCATGAGTAGTTGACGCAGTAGTGCGGAAAAACTACAGGTTATGCGGTACGCTTTTTAGTTTAAATGACTATAAGTAGAAAAGGCCAAGACAGTGGTCTTGGCCTTTTAAATGGGTTAGATTTTAATCGCAAATATCGCAGCCGTTACATTGTCCTGTGGCACATAGCCAATCACGCCATTCAAGATACGCTCGCCATGCAAGGTATTGCTCGTGACGCCATGCACGATATTCTACATATGCCCGCCATTCAAGATATTGCTGATGACGCCATTCAAGATATTCTACATATGCTACCCATGCAAGGTATTGCTGATGACGCCATTCACGATATTCTACATATGCTCGCCATGCAAGATATTCATAAAATGCGCAGTTGCAATCCGGGTAATCTGTACAACATGCGACATGACTGGCGTTGGTTATGCTTACGATACCAGTAAAAAGCTGTCTGCCAGGTGCTATATCACCCAAAACAATCGTCCAACGGAAGTTATGCACCGCACCGTTCGCGCTATTAAACGCTGCATTTCGGTTATCGATTGCTACATAAGACCACGTGATTGGCAAAGAAGTGGTTTCGCCTGTTGTGGTTACGCTTACATATGGAATTGCGGCTTGCAACATATTTCTGGCATCAAGGTTAGTGGCTGCAAAGTTAGGCAATGTAAATGGTGTAGGCATAGTTATTCCTGTAAGCACTTCCCTGCCAAGGTCTAGCGGCACAGCGGCAACGGCTGCCGTTAGGGCATTTCTAATGCCAGCACGGTCGGCAAACTCACCTGTAGGCGCATTGTTTATAATGTGTTGTGCAATGGCTAGTTGATAATCCTGTGCTTCAAGCAAGCCGCCCATAGAAACTGGGAGGAATAGCAAATCGGTAAAGCCATACACAAAAATACCAAGTGCGTTAGGCGTGTCATATACGGTAATGTCAGGTCCAAGGTTAAAAACTTCTTTGACCGGAAGTAATCTTACCGTCAGGGCGTGCAGAACACTGGCTGTATCGTCTGCGACTACCAACTCGTTAAACTCTATTACGGCCTGTTCCCAAACCGCGTGCATTAACGCTTCTTGTACAGCCAATTTATTAGCAAAGGGACGGCCTTGATAAACGGCCTGTGCGACGGCGTCTTTGCTTGAGCTAAGTCTTAGTCCATCATATTGGTACATTATAAGACCAAGTGCCGGATTTTCCAGTACAGCCCTCATAGAGCTTAGGTCTGCGTTGTTGACGGCCGCCATAGGTTCAACAGGATTGTTGATTATCATGTCCCATGCGTCTAGTACAAAAATTTCCCCTTGGATATTAAATGCTTGGGTTAGTACAAGGTTAGTGTTCTGCCATGAATTGTAAAGATGTACCCCTTTAAACCGCATATCCATCGCAGATGCAGATGTGTGCCGCATCAAAGCCTGGTGTTCTTCCACTGTTAAGCCTTCTAATCCAAAAACTAGTAAAGCAAGCATGCCGTCAGCATTACCACGTAAAATATACGTGCCATAAGACAGGGAGCTTCGTCCGCCGCCATTGTCCCAACCATCAAACTCTTGGCTCATACCTTGCGCGCCTAAATTCGGAAAATTCAGGAGGGCGGCATCTCCGCCGGCCATCCAACCGCGATAGCCGTGCTCAAAGTTGAAACGAAAATCGTGGCTGCGTGTAGCCACACCGGCAGTTTGATGCAAAGTACCGGTTTCTCCACCATGTGGCCGCATTGGCCCCCCGGCGGTATTGAAATTAATATATGCCTGAACCCAACGACCGGATTGGCTTAGGGGATATCCAAAGTAGGTGAAATTAACTGGCTGGTTGCCATAAACACCCGCGGTGCTATACCATACCGATGTCATGTGGCGTGCATGGGCGCGCCCGTCCGAGTTGTCTGATCCGGGTTGGCCAAGCGGCGGAGCATTGCCTGCGTTTTGGAATACAGTGAGCATGCTGGTAAAACCAGCATCACGTAAACGTCCCGTGAAGGTATCGAAGCAGAAATTTTGCAAGATGCTATTTGCGATGGCTTCGCCCTGTCCAGTGACATTTCCGTAGTCGTCATGGTTAAAGAAATGGAAAGCGAATACCGCATTCATGATACCGTTACTAAAGTTAGGGTTATTGCGGGGCGAATGGTTGCCTGCTTGGTCTATACTTGACCCGCCGCCCATGCCGTCTGCGCTTGGACCGTACGCCCAAGGCACAGAGTTTCGTGCAAATTGACCGTTACTGAACTGGGAATTCCAATTGACATCGGCGTATCCGTAATGAGCCCCGATAAGGGCACCTTCCATCAGCAGGGTCACTTTGTAACGTTCTTCTGCGGTTAGCTGATTCCAAAGATGTGGCGATTGAGTTCTTACTAGTGTCAAAGCAGCAACAGCCGGGGCACTTCCATGTGCATTTAATCCACTTGCGCCGCCAAATTCGCGTCCCCCGCGTATCAGTGAGCGGATTTGACGAAGAATAGCCTCACCTATTGATTCGCCATCAGGTGAAGCGCGGTGGTCAGAATGCTCGGGGGCAAAAATAGCCAAATATTTAAGTGCTTCGGCTATAACCATCCCAGATCCGTTCCATTCACAAACAAAGTAAACCGGGGCATCAATAATACCAACTGGGTTAAAGCCCGTATAAACGGTATTAATTCGCTGGAAGCTGAACCAGATGTCGTCCGATGCAATGGCATGTGCCATTGTTTGCCGGCCAAAAGGCAGGAAAGTATCCCTTGTAACTGTCGTTACTGTATCCGACCATTCCGACCTGAAGTCAAGACCATCTACGGCGCGTATCGCCCAAGTGTATTCGGTAAGAGAAAAGAGGTCAAAGTCATTAGCACTTGTAGAACGCGTACGGGCTATGCGTGTGGCGGTAGCCGGATTAAAGGTGTTCCCTACGCTTCTGTATAGCTCGTAAAAAACAGCTCCCGGAACATGATCCCATGTGAAAACAGCTACATTATCTTCTTGAAGCAATGCAAGCGCAAATTCTTCCGGTGCTGGCAAACGGTCGGTTGTGGCTTCGCGCACCAAATTATTTAAAGTGAATTGAATATCTAAATCACAAATAAAGGCGCGCGAGTTTCGTATATTTAGCATTTGCTCATTAATGCTTGCCTGTTGCGAGGCAGTCAGTTTACCGTACCACGCCAAAGGTAAGCCCAGGGAGATAGAGGTTATGGCCGCGCCAATTTCATCTGCAGTGGAAGCGTTATTAACGGCGGCGATGGCATTTTCTAACTGTGCGGTGTACAGCATGACGGCATTGGTCACTTTTACCTGTCCGGCAACTGCACTAAACAAATGGAACATATTAAGGTTATTAAACGGTATCGTAGGGCTAGCAAAATTCCTAGCTTGGAAACCCCAGTCGCCATCCGTAGGGAAATTTCCCGTAATTTCTACGATATTGCCTTCAGGACTTACACCCCAAGCACGCCAGCGTCTGAGCTCTTGATCTATTGACATGTTAATCGAAAAAGTCAAAAAATCGGCGGTGCTGTAGCGCAAACCTGCACGTGGGTGGTCTATGGTCAGGTTGGTTACCCAAGATGTTCCATTATGGGCCGCTATATAAGGCACATTGTTGCTTACGCCTAAAAGGTAAATTAATTGCGCGAAAGTACTAACGGTGTGGTCACCATCGCCCAAACCAAACTGATGGTCGATGATTCCACTTGCCGTATACATGATATCAAACCGATAAGTCATGAATCTGGCTGTATTATCCGACTCTATGGCGTGGTTACCCTCAAGATTGCCCATAGGTACACTGCCGAAAGCGTTGGGTATCAAACGTGCACCGGTAATGACGATATTTTCTGCGTTTACACCAAACAAAATAACATCGTCTGTAACCGTGGTCATAAAGTTGGATAACCTAAAGTCTTTTGCAAGCTGAACAGGGGTACCGCCAGGTACACCAAAGTTATCATATCCGCCTTCGGGAAACCCTTCGGTAATCCAAATATCATAAGTACCTATTGGCAGGTTAATCATTGCTTTAACATGATAAATCGTGCCTATTGTATATGGAATTGTGTTGACATATGCAAAACCGTCACCGTTAGCAGCTGTAAAATAGCCGTCTGCTATGCGTATGGCAATTGGCTGATACTCAGCAGATTCGGCAGTTCCACCGATGCCAATCGTAACGTCTTCGGCAATGCCATTAGGGGTAATTTGAAATTCGACCACACGGATGCTTGCTCCGGCAGGCTGCGGCTGCGGTGGGGCAATATCCGGCTGGGCATAAAGAGGTATTGTCTCAATGGGTGCTCCTGACAAGACTATCTCATCGATTGTGGGATCGGGAGGGTCTGCAACGATTTCAATGAGTTCAGCGGCACAAGGGTTGCATGTTTCGTCGCTGCACACATGTACGTACGGGATTTCTGTGGATTCGGCGCGTACTGCTTGGGCAAATACGGGCACCACACCTAACAGCAACGTCAGGGATAGAAAAATGGAAATTACTTTCTTTAACACATTTTTCATGGCGATACTCCTCACTATTATTTGGATTTTTTGTTAAACGAAAGGTAGCACGCCGCCACAAAAGCGTCAAGTTGTTCTGTTAATTTCTACATGGCAATTGAATTTTATGTGAATATCAACAATTTTATGCAGTGAATAAACTTATTCTTGTCGTTTTCCACATACTCCGCCATAGAATAAAGGCCCCTGCATGTCTCGCAAGAGCCTTTATTTGTCTTATATGACTATACCATCATTCATTTATAAGCGACACAATTTCATAAATCAAAAACATCCTATCATCCAGCTCCGCAATACTGTTTGCACAAACCGTCAGCTCATCACTAAGATGCTTCGGTATCTCCCCATTAAATTTATACTTTACCTGGTGCTCTAGCGATGCCCAAAAATTCATAGCTTCTGTGCGTATTTGAATTTCTATCGGTAGCGTTTCCGTCGTGCCGGAATGGTAAATAGTAATTTCCACAATAATATGATAACTGCGATACCCACTGGGCTTTGGGTTTGTCACATAATCCTTTTCGCTTAAAACATTGATGTCGGGCATTTTACGAATCAAATCTGCCAAAAAATAAATATCCTTGGCATATGGGCAGATAATGCGAATGCCCGCGATATCATTCAAATGCAACCTGGCGTTTTGGGCGGTAAGTTCTACGCATTGTTTGTGTAACTTCCCAGCTATACTTTCTGGCGATTTAATGCGACCAGCCATGTGACCGATTGGGTTATTATTTTGAAAGTGCTTATGAGCCTCGTGGATAATGCCAAGCTTTGTAAGCATGGTTCTGTGAGCCCACTCGTAGGAAAGTAGAAGCTCTTTTAATCGCTCAAATTCAGTGTCGCTAAACCGCATTTATATTCTCCTTACAGGGTATGGTCAATGTAAATTTCGCACCAACCGTGTCGGCATTTTCTGCCGTAACCCATCCCTTATGTTGGTCGGCAATTGACTTTACGATGGATAGCCCAATACCTGTATTGCCGCCCTTGCCTTTGTAAAAACGCTCAAAAACATGGGGCAGTATTTCCGGCTCGATGCCGTTGCCGTCATCTGCAACAATAATTTGCACATTTTGTCCGTACTTGTGACAAGACAATGTAATTTTTGACGCCGCATAGCGCACCGCATTGGAAATCAGGTTGTCAACAGCCCTCGAAAGCAGTTCGGTAATGCACTCAAGTTCTATTTTGTCAAAATTATATTCAAAACTAATTTGCTTTTTATCGGCGACAGCTTCTTGCCGCTCGGCACATTTGACGATTACAGCCGCAAGGTCAACATTTTCCGTTGTATACACGGTGGTGATATTGTCTATTTTTGCAATGTAAAGCAAGTCTGTTACCAATTCGGACAGTTTATCCGTTTCTTCCAAAATGGTTTCGCTTGCTTGCTTTGGGTCCATAAGATCGTAAACTATACCCTCCGCATAGCATTTAATAGACATTAGCGGCGTACGAAGTTCGTGGGACGCATTTTGGAAAAAATCTTTTTGTTCGTTATCGTAGGCCTTTATTTGTCTCACAGATTTGTTTAGCGCGGCGTTTAAATTTTCAATTTCCACATCCTGAAATTCAAATTTATTGGCTTCAAACCCACCCCGACCTATGCTAAGGGCGAACTCGCCCAGTTTTTCTATTGGACGAGTAATAGAATTTGCCAAAAAATAAGTTATGAATAAGGCCACCACAAACATTATACCAACAAGAACAAACAAGATTAAACTCGCCCGGCCTATCACCGTTTGCTCGGCAATGTAATAGTGCTCGTCAGGCAAATTTAATCTGATTACAACATTAAACATAACGGCCGTAAGCAAAAATGAAAAAAACAGCACCGAAGTAAATGCCCATAAAATGCGCCAGCGTAATTTTGTCTTTTTTTTATTTTTGCTCCCCATTTGAGTCACCTTTTAGTACCATTTCTATACGCCTAAAAATGGCCTTAACTCGCATGGTTAGTGCCATTGGGCTAAAGGGTTTGGTTAAATAGTCGTCGCTGCCAAGGTCAAGGCCTGTGGCGTAGTCTAGGTCACTGTCCCTGGCTGTTAGCATAATTATTGGAACGGTGCTTATTTTGCGCAATTCTTTACAAACAATAAAACCGTTACTGCCTGGCATCATCACATCAAGCACGATTAAATCTGCCGGGTTTTTTTTGTACGCTTCAAGCAGAAGGTCGCCGGTTTCAAAATCCTCTACCAGATATCCGGCACCTTCCAAAAATGTTTTTATGCCAAGGCGTATGTTGGTTTCGTCATCGGCAATGTAGATTTTTTTTTGATCGCTCATGATGTCTCCTTACACGTTGAAGCGTACGAGCACAACGTCCCCGTCCTGCACAATATATTCCTTGCCTTCTACCCCAACAAGCCCCTTCTCCTTTGCGGCGTTGTAACTGCCGCTTGCTATAAGATTGTCGTAAGCCACAACTTCCGCACGAATAAAGCCTCGCTCCAGATCGCTGTGAATTTTCCCGGCTGCGGCAGGTGCTTTTGTATTTCTGCGAATGGTCCAGGCGCGCACTTCCTTTTCCCCTGCCGTTAGGAAGCTGATAAGCCCAAGCATTTCGTACCCGGCGTTAATTAAGCGGTCAAGTCCGGATTCCGCAAGCCCCAAATCATCTAAAAACATCTGCTTTTCTTCGGGATCCAGCATAGCAATTTCCGCTTCCATTTTGGCACAGGACACATAGTAATTTGCGCCCTGGGAAGTGGCATAGTCGATAAGTGCTTTAAGGGGCGCGCTTGGGGCGCCCGTCAAATCGTCCTCCGAAACATTTGCCGCATACAAAACCGGCTTTTGTGTAATTAGCGTAAAACTTTCTACCATTTTCAAATCGTCTGCGTCGTCCCAGGTGAGGGTACGGGCGGCTTTGCCTTCTTCAAGAGTGTCTTTGATTTTCGCCAAAACATCCGCCTCGCGCTGAAAACTCTTGTCGGTGCGGGCGGTTTTTTGTACTTTCACAAGTCTGCGCTCTATCATTTCCAAATCGGAAAAAATAAGTTCCAGGTCAACGGTTTCAATATCCCTTACGGGGTCAACCGTGTCGTAAACATGAATAACATTCTCGTCTTCAAAACAGCGCACAACATGCACCAACGCGTCCGATTCGCGGATAAATGACAAAAACTTGTTGCCAATGCCTTCGCCACGGCTTGACCCCTTTGCAAGTCCTGCGATGTCCACCATTTCCACCGTCGCGGGCGTTAACACCTTAGACTTATACATTTCAAAAAGCTTGTCCAGCCTTTCGTCAGGGACAAGTGCCCGCCCTATGTTGGACGTGGTTGTTGTAAACGGGTAATTAGACGTCTCCGCCTCTGTTTGCATAATTGCGTTGTACAGGGTTGTTTTGCCTGCGTTTGGTAAACCTACTATTCCTAGTTTCATTTTTATGCTCCCTTTTTATTTGAATGGGGCGCTGCCCCAAACCCCGCCGCTCCGCTAAGCTGCGGGCAGTGCCGTAGGCACTGGTGCTCCGCTGGGGGAAGTGTCGTTCCGCTTCTTTTGCTACGCTGGGGGAAGTGCAGTGCCGCTTCTTTTGCTACGCTGCGGGCAGTGCCGCTTCTTTTGCTACGCTGCGGGCAGTGCCGCTTCTTTTGCTACGCTACGGGCAGTGACGTAGGCACTGGTGCTCCGCTGGGGGAAGTGTCGTGCCGCTTCCTCCGCTACGCTGCGTACAATGCTGTAGGCACTGGTACTCCGCTGGGGGAAGTGCCGTGCCGCTTCCTCCACTACGCTACGGGCAGTGCCGTAGGCACTGGTGCTCCGCTGGGGGAAGTGTCGTTCCGCTTTCTTTGCTACGCCGTGGGAAGTGCAGTGCCGCTTCTTTTGCTACGCTACGGGCAGTGCCGTAGGCACTGATCGTTTTTTATGCGTGGGGGTTACATTACTTTAGTGTTTTGGGTATATTATACTATAACAAACGATAATTTCAAAACATAAGCAATATCAAAAAATAATACTAGTATTAAGAAGGTGAGCTAATGCAAGACGTAATAATCGTAGGCGCAGGTCCGGCCGGTGCAACCGCCGCAATGTATACCGCCCAGGCTAATTTAAAAACCCTAATCCTGTACAAAGATTTTGGAGCATTAAAAAAAGCCCCGCGAGTGGATAATTTCTACGGGAACTTCAACATTACCGGCAAAGAATTGATAGAAAACGGTATAAGCCAAGCCAAACACTTTGGCGCAAAAGTTACAAGAGCGGAAGCCGTAGGTATCCAACAAAACGACGACCTTACATTTACAATTAAGACTACCAGAACAACTTATGCCGCCCGCAAAATACTAATTGCTACAGGCACAAATCGTCAAAGCCCAAAAATAAAAGGTCTCGCCCCGCTGGAAGGACGTGGCGTAAGCTACTGCGCCATCTGCGACGGTTTCTTTCACCGCGGCAAAGATGTTGCCGTAATAGGCAATAGCTCATACGCTCTGCACGAAGCCCGGGATCTTCTGTCCATAGCTAAATCCGTGACTATTTTAACTAATGGCAAAAACCCCACAATAAAATTTCCGGATACTTTCACCGTAAGGCAAGAAAAAATATTAGAAATTTGCAGCCAAAAGGGAATGCTTGGCCCCATACTACAAGGTGTGGCACTTGAAGGCAACGAAACCATCGCCATATCAGGTCTGTTTATAGCCCTGGGTGTGGCCGGAGGTACCGAACTTGCCCGCAAACTTGGCGCAACCATACAAAACAACGCCATATATGTGGATGACAAAATGCGTACCACTATTCCAAACCTTTGGGCAGCCGGAGACTGCGCCGGCGGCTTGAAACAAATTGTTAAAGCGGCACACGAAGGCGCGACAGCCGGCATGGATATAGTCAGCTCGTTCACACAGGCTTAACCGACTGATACACATATCTATTTCCGCCATTGCTTTTTGCCAAATGTAAAGCCTCTTCGGCGCACATTACAAAGCCCTGAATGGTCCATGCCGAACGGCCTCTAATACCAGTAATACAGCCGATAGAAACCGTAATAAATTCATCGGCAACATTGGCAACATTAATAATTTGAAGTTGCTTTATTTGTCCTCTAATGCGCTCGGCTACTTGGCGTACGCCGTCTTTTTTCGTGTGAGGTAAAACAATCATAAACTTGCCATTGCCCAAATGGGAAACAAAGTCATTACCATGGAAGAGGCAGTTTTTTAAAGTTAGCGCAATGCTGCGAATGCAATCTTCCGTCACTTTTTGTCCACGTTCTATAGCAAAATCTTCAAAATGGTCTATCGAAACAGAAACTACACTAAGTACGTCGTCGCTGTATTGCATAGAATCTAGTACATACTCTAAATTTTCATATAAATATTTTCTGCTAAAAACCCCTGTAAGCTCGTCAAAATAAGCGTCGGTAAGTGTTTCGGATAACACTGTGGATACTTGTTGAGCCGATGAATTAATAAGCTCTGATGCGTTGCCACTTTGCTTTACATGCTCAAGAAGTCGACCATATTCGTAAACCAACTTGCGGTACAAATCTATATCAATTTTTTTTACTTCTTCAGCTTTTTCTTTTTGCAAAGTATCAATTGCCGGCATACTTTCTACTATCGACTGCAATGTTGCCATGGCTTTGTCATAAACATTTTGCTCATGACTGTATGTATCCATAAGTGCTCCCGCCTCAATTTTTGTTACAAATAATATATTCCTATTAAACAACAATAGGATAAATTAATCAAGTACTATCGCGCCTTGACCAGCCAAGGTTACAGTCCTGTGACTATACTTGAGAATAGTAGACAACGTAGTGCGGAAAAATTGCAAGTTATGCCGGACTGTTTTTAGCTCAAATGACTATATTAGGCGTGCCAACAAAAAGGAAGACCCGACCTCAGGGGGATGAGATCGGGTTTTGAGGGGGGATATTTAGTTGTTCCTTAAACCAAGTTTAAGGTCACACCAAAAATATTACCATGTCTTTATAGTTTTATACCTATCTTACACTCCGCGTGAAAAAAACATCACATAAATTACAATACCTATCCCGGCTAGGATAGAAACTTTTTGCCACATACCGTATTTTACAAGTGAAAAGCCGGAAGCCATTGCCATACCAGCTACCACAAAAACACTGCTGGCTACAATAATTTGTGGCACGCCATATGCAATATAGTATACTACAAACCACATCATGACAGTTACTAAACTCATTGCAGAGGGTACGGGTAAGCCTTTAAAATCCTTGCCACCACCAACCAGGTTGTAATTTGCCAAACGCCACAGCCCGCAAATACAATAAAAAATTAAAGCCCCAATAATAAACGGGTTATTAGTAAGAAGTTCAAACACCATCCAAATTGGCATTATTACACATGTAAAAAAGTCTACCAAAGTATCTAGATGTTTGCCAAATTGTGTTGTTTGGTTAAGTTTTGTCGCAACATATCCGTCGAAAAGATCCATACAGCCCGCGCAAAACAAAAATAAAATTGCCATGCGCAAATCCTGCTGGGTCAAATAAAATGCCGCAATTATGCCAAATACCAAACCCATGGTTGTAATTATGTTTGGTACGTTAAAATGTTTTAGTACCGGTGAAAATTTTTGCAAAATAAATACCCCCTAATTACCAAGTGGCTCTCCAATTGATACTTTTGTCTCGTAACCTTGGTTGGTGCGTTCTATTAATTCTTGGTTGGCGGCAAAAGCTCCTTTTTTCAAAAACATAAGCACAAGTGACCCGCCAGGCTTAAAATAGCTTGCGACTTGCCCCCGTTCCACTTTTTGACCGTTTTCAAAGCAGTGGACAATACTGCCTACAAACGTCGCACCTACTTCTACTAAAACTACGTCGCCAAAATTTTCGGTAGAAAAATTAATAATTGCGCGTTTATTACGGCAATAAAGCCTTACCACACGATTAAGGGCAAGTGGGCTAACGGAATATAAATCGCCTTTTATCATATTGGTATTTGTAACTACGCCGCTATCGAAAAAATGCATACGGTGATAGTTTGCAGGTGTAAGGCGAATGCTTATCATTGTGCCGCCTTCATATTGTTTTGCCAGAGCCTTGTCGGCAAAAAGCTCTGCAAGGGAAAAACCGGATCCCTTAGCTGTAATAACTTGACCTTGTTTCAAATCTGTAAAAACAGATACCAGTCCTTCGCATGGCGAGCCCAAATCAGACGGGTTTGGCGGGAATAATATATTCTCTTTCTCCCTGGCGAAAAATTGGGCAAAGTTTTTGTATTTACCGTTGCAGCCTTCCATATCTATATTATATTTCTTAATAAACTTTGGTATGACTCTGGCAGATAGTGGCGTACGACAATATATACCATATACGCGGCTTAATGCTTTGCGTTTAACAAGCCATAATAACGATGCGCCACCCACTGGGTTTTCGTAAATAAGGCGCATCAAACGCTCTGGGCAAATGCTTTCTTGCTCCAGGGCACCTTGGTTGTACACCCATATTTGCTGTTTTTGTTTCCTGCGTAAAGAAAGCCTTCGCCGCGGTAATTTAGGAAGCCTATGTCTTATTTGTATTCGCCCCATTTGTTCACTCCCTGATATGTATTTGATGATGCGACCTCTATTATAACTCTATATAAATGAAATGCCAAGTTGTTTATTATCTGTCAACAAAATTTGCAGTTTTGCCCAATGACCTCAAAACACGATGAATACAGGGTTTGGTGCTTGTAAATCTTGTCTTTGCCGTTAGCGTTGGTCTTTATTGGGGTCAAGATTATGTGGTTGAGGATGTATGTTGTAAAGGATACTTAAACGTACCCAAATACAATACACGGCAAAAGATTCATCTGTAGCAGATTCAAGCCGTTTTGCGAGGAAAAGGAGGGCAGAAAAAAGCGAAAGTACATCCGAGTGCTGAAAGCTGACTCGCTAACGCGAAAATAAATTTCCTATAACAGGAATATTGGGCACCTTTTCTGACGTACTCAATTGTAAGGGATATAAACATGGTTTATAATAGAATCATGCCCTTACATATTTTAACCATGTCTAAAAATGAGGGATTATTTTTGGGACACATTGTATTCGAGCATCGGCGGCGGACGGCAGCGTTTACGAAAGCGATTTCGTTGGAAATATTACAATGAATGTCCCGAGTGCCTGAAAGAAGACGTGATTGAAGATGACGATGAACAAATGCAGAGGTGTATTAACAGATGGCATATAATATTTATGTACAAAACAAACAAGGTAAATCCATTGTCAACTTCGGCGAAAGTGTTCGCTCTGGCTTTATGGTTCGCGATTTATGGAAGATGGATCGTGAAGGCAAAATCAAAAAAAACGCCGGAGATAGCCACCTTCAAGAATTTTATACTCTTGAAAACCACATAGCAATTCCGTTTCTTATAAAACATATAAAAGAAGAGCTTGAATCCTTGAAAAGTTATTTGACAGAGCCTCCGGGCAAATGGGATTATCAAAAGGATTTATTTCGTCATTACGAAAAAAATATTGATACATGGAAAGCCCTAACTGATGAAATATTGATTTTCGAAGTTTGGGATATGTCGTAATTACGGAGAAAGAGCTTGTAAAAAAGGGAGAATTGATTATGGTCGAGAAAAAGGAAATCAAATTAGAAGATGGCGTTTGTGTAGGAGAGGTCGACGGTAAAACCATAAATTATAAGTTTGGTAAATATGTCGGGGAAGTTGATTATAGAGGCGTTCCCCACGGTCTGGGTAAATTTATACTTGGATTCCAGTGTACGCTCAATAATTTTTATGTCTACGAAGTTTTCGAAGGTGAGTTTGTCGGCGACGAGTATGAATATGGCACCAGCAGTGAGATGAAAAGAGAGAATGTCAGGGTATATTTTCATAGTGGTGCAGCGTTGGCATATATCGGAGAATCTACTAAAGAAGGTGCGCGACATGGCAAAGGAAAGTCGATAAAAGCAGAGGTAGAATCTTTGGATGGCAATGATGTTGTCAACTACGAAGTTTCTGAAGGTGAGTTTAATAAGGGCAAGCACCACGGCAAAGGGAAACGAGTGTGGAGCAACGCCAAAGGCGGGGGCAAGTATGAGGGTGATTTTCGTAATGGCGAATACCACGGCCAAGGACAACTAACGTTGCGTGTTAGAGACGGAAGCTATGAAAGCGTTTACGAAGACGACTGGGTTGCGGGAAAAGAGCACGGCACAGGAAAACACACGACTACGTCCGTAGATAAATGGAACCAGTACGAAGGCAAATTTCGAAATGGGGAACGTCACGGCAAAGGAATGCTCATACTTGAATGTGGTACAACTTACGAAGGCGAATTTGAAAACGATGAAAAACATGGTGAGGGGATAACCACACTGCCTGACGGTCAAGCAATCCCGGTAAAATCTAAAAATGGCAAACTCTGCGACGAAGGCGAACGATATGGTATATCGATATTGGTTTCGCCTGACGGCGGATTTGAAGAAATAGAATTGAGAAAGGGTGGCCTTTTTAGAAAGGAAAAAATTGCCTCTAAAATATGGAGCGCAGAAATGACTGCAAAAAGAAAAGAAATGCTGGCCGAAAAACAAAGAATGATTAAAGGGCATGTGAGTAGGTCGCGCACTAAGATGGAACGTTTGCGTTTAAACGGAGCAGAGCTGAAAATTTTCGACCCAAAAGAAATGTTACGCTTGCGCGATCCCGATAAGCCGGAATGGAAATTTTTCGACCCGGAAAAAATGACAATTTTTCAGGCAAGTAAAGCGGGGATAAAAGTCCTCGATACAGATGTAATGGAAAATTTGAAAAAAATCATACTTGAAGAAACTTCAAAATTAATGGAATCCATTGGGGGAATGAAAACGTCACAAGCCAATGAAATCATTGATGCCATTATACCGGTTAAGATACACATCGCGAATAAAACAGGATTAGATTTTGAGCTGGTTACAATGGCATACGAAAAATATGTACCATTTGATCTTCAGATTCATTACATTAACGAACGTGCTCAGAGGGTAGAAAAAGGAAAAGAGGCAGTGCGTCGTGGCAATGTGGAATTAGAAAATCTCGAGCCGAAAGAATATGAAAATTTGAAAAAGAAGATAATAGAGCACACGGGATTGGAGCAAAAATTTAAAAAAATGACACCGGGAGCACGATTGCGTGACATTGTATCAGTTCAGAAAGAAATTCAGAGCGAAACCG
>Ga0123355_10002894_pt1 | contig 24360 bp, 8 predicted proteins | sample TergutEmb28metaG_3_FD_89872 | JGI IMG/M metagenome (GOLD analysis project Ga0123355, IMG submission 89872) | Embiratermes neotenicus P1 segment gut microbial communities from Petit-Saut dam, French Guiana - Emb289 P1 | ecosystem: Host-associated > Arthropoda: Insects > Digestive system > Gut ... | reverse complement strand
GGGGGGGGGTAAAGTGGCCGTTTATAACCCACATATGTTCCCCCATTTAAGAATGAGTGAGGATTTTCATCCACTCTCCCATAAAATTGTCTGCCTTTAACGAAACCTAATATTAAAAATTCAGATTTATTCTTAATTGTAAACGGGTTAGTAGCTTCTATTTGTGACAGAAAGTAATATGCGCAACTTCTGACACATTTCACGCTTCACACACACACACTCGCCACTCTGAATATAAGTTTTATTATCAACGCATATGTCACAAACGTTATATATATACAGATTTTCGAGAGAATTCAAAGCCGCCATCAACCGACCTACGTAGTGTTTCTTACACATTTACAAAATTTTTCAATGTGCAAATTTGGTATCGTTTAAAACCAATAAAAACTGTCTGATATTTTACTTTCAAAGGACTGTGCACCGTTATATAACAACAAGATGCACTAATTTCTCAAATTGATTTTTGGAATAGAAATCTACATGTTTCGGACAGGTTTTCTGTCCATCATCAAGAGTCTAGTACTGTATACACAGCAATAGGTATATGTCATACAGGTTATGTTGACTGCTTGCCAAGCAGTCAGCATAACCTGTATGTACTGCTGCGTGTACAGTGCTAGACTCCTGATGATGGAGAGAGGAACCGTCCGAAACATGTAGAATTCTATTCCAGAAATAAATTTGAGAAGTTAGTGCATCTCGTTGGTTTTATTATAAGAAAAACTGACAGAACTTTCCCACACTCTCCCCAAGTCTTTGTAAACGATAAAGTAAAGACTTTGTTGGAGCCTTGAAGTTTTGATGTAATCTAGATATATGTAACTTGCATTTTGTATACTTTATTGTATTTTCCCAACAAATGCACCACAATATATATCAACAATATCTGTTTTTGATAATCCCTGAAGATGGTGTGTAAACACCGAACATGTAGCTGTGTTATAAGAAAGAGTTGTTAACATATATTGTGTATTACTTAGGCAAAGATAATAAAAAATAATAACACCTTGGGAAAAGTTTCCAAGCCTCACAAGACAGTTTATTGACCACGTCATTAACATCCGAGGGAAAGCGAAGGTAATGAATGCGTTGCCTTCAAGCAGCGCTACGGTAGCATTCAGCGTGCTGTTAAGCACAAGAAATGGCGCACTCCAAGAAATGACCTGTTAGGACTGATGACCAAGGTCCGTCTGTATAATTTGTGTGGGTGGAGGTCTGGGGGGGTTACTGAATGACTGTAATGGCATGAGACAGACAGACAAACAAAAACAAATATATCTAAATGTGTTCCTACATAAGGTCAAAAGCGGCGTAAAGGGCGGCAGACGGCATGTTATGGTACGAAACACCTTTAACATAAAAAGGACAGCTGACAGCTTTGTAGACCGAATAGGCTTGTTCTGTAGAATTCGATCATATTATCACGGAATGTTCAGAATTTGGGCTCAGAACTAGCAACAATACCGGTTCTTCGCTTGAGAGATTTTTTGCTTTGCCAGTATTAAAAAACTTAAAAAAAATAAAGTATAGGTAAAGTTTCCCTGACCTTAATTAATCACGTCATGAACGAAAATGGATTAGTGGAGGTATAGATCCACTTCTTCTTAACCTCTAATAGATGGAGGAGAGTGGTTAGCATCATAAAAATGTAACTTTACAGACCAGAAATGAACACCCCACTACAAATGAACACGAGTATGCGAGGATCATAGGGAAGCCCTGGTAGTTTCGAAATGGACTCATCTCTTGCTCTCGCAGCGAATCGAACGAGATCCCTTCGTCTTCCAACCCACAGTACAGTCACGGTTCTAAACGAGCTATCCCGGCTGCTATATAAAAGAAGCCTTTTCCAACAATAGTATCGGAATTTATCTGAAGTTTGCTCCAGTAATTATAAGAAACTGAAGATGGAGGCAAAAAATACCTCAGAAACGTCAGTTACAATTTACCAAACTACATTAAATAATGATTATTATAGTGATTATAATGATGGTAACTGGTGAAAGGACAAAATGATAAATCTCTGAAGATCTTCCACTCTCCAAAGTAGAATGTAGAACAGAAACACAAAGAGCGAATCAAAACAACGTTATTTAATGTACTGGGCAGAGAAGAACCTAAAACACACTAAGTAATGAAATCTTCGCTCTCCTAGGATCTTACGCAGCCTAGATTGGTAGTTGGTTACGACGTTTCGGAACTACATATCCGTCCCATATTTAAGAGTTAAGCAGCCCAAAACAGCTTCGATCTTTGAAGATTTGACCCGGCTTGTTCCGAAACGTCGTAAACTATCAATCTACGCTACGTTAAGCCTTCTAGGAGCGAAGACCGAACATTTACTCCACAGCGGAAGCCCGAAACCTCACAACTGCCTAACGCTTTCCAAATACTGCCAACTCCCCGCGATATTTAGAATATGACAAAAAAATTCGCATGTAAAATGTTACAATTACCAGATGAGAAAATTATTTCCCTCATTTCTGAGCTTCGAGGTAACTTTCGTTACCCTACGTTGATTTCTTCCGGTATCGAGGTGTCTGAATTAAGGGAAATCATAAATATGAAATGCCAAGGTGCCAAACCAGAAGGCCACAATCCGAAAGCTAACCGCTGCGAGAAACCTCAAACCTCACACTTATAGTCATATTTGCGTTAAGCAAAACCAGAAAACAGGATGCAATCGGTTCCTATTCCACCCTTGCACTCATGTAACAGGGCGACACATCGATATTGTGCTGCTACAACGACTCTTACATTATTACCGCCAACCTATAATTCTGCACTTTACATACGAACACGCTCATTCCGTTTCCCATCGGCCAGTAGCACTTTCAAAACGACCACAACCTCCCCTCTCAAAAATCGAACTAACGGGTAAAGGCTTTTTTTACTACACAGTTGACATTTTGTTGCTGTTAGCCTTAGGCAGCAAGGGCGCCACGAAAATGAATACTAAATGTTCCAGAGAAATAACAAGCTCAGAAACACTTTCGAAGCAGGACCAGACGTTGTGTGGAGGACAGATCAGTGTGAAGTACGCTCAGAAATGACAAGCAGTGGCTCTTAGTATAGAACGTGATAATCCCTCTGCCCAATTAAGCCTTATGAAGATGTGGAGGTTTAACTCCACGCACATTTAATCCCGATGCCAAATGGAAGTGAGTGGGTCACCTTTACGCACCGACCAATTTACCCCCGGAGGAAGGAGGCGATAGTAAGCACTGGATAGGATTGGCGAGTCTAATAACCGATCTAGTCTTCCCAGACATCGAACCCTGAGTCCTTGGTCTCCCCACCCGTAACCGATAATCGATTCCCCTATGGCAGAGAAGGTAATGCATTAGTCAGAACACAGGCTGAGATACGGCGGTGCATGAGGTACATCGACAATGATATTCTACGCCACAAACTTCTGGAACTACAAGTAAACATGCAATAACTTAAGAACAAAAAACCAACTAGATGCCACTTATTATTTTATTGCACTTCTTATAGGCTGAATATGTTTCGGGCACTACTATGCCCATCTTCAGGAGCTCGCGACTATGATATTGATTACCACATTGGTCGTTTCATTCTCGGTTTGCTCTATGTTGGAGGTTAGGTGCGGTAGCCTGGAGTGGTGTCCGGGCTACAGTACTATAAAATAATAAGTGGCATCTACTTGGTTTTTTATTCTTCAGTTATCACAATGATGCACGGTCCAATAAACATCATAAACATGCAATCTTTATGGAATCCACCCTGTTGTGTTACTTACTACATAAGCTACATTTGCCGTACATGTATGCTGCATGCTTGAGCCCTTTCTCAGGCAACCATCAGGGATGCCAATATAAAAATCATCTCGAGGAAGATACCAAAATTTCTTTGTTTCTTCTCACATTATCATGTAGCACACATGTTAGGCGCAATTAAAATAAACTTATATTGTGTTCGACGGAGTGAGGGTAGTTTGCGAATTCACGCAGCAGTTTCTGTTACCATTTTGTCCTTTCCATACACTTGACCATCCAAAGCACAGCTATTCCTATATAAGCCACCTGTTTCAAAATTAAAGGAACTATGCACTATGCCTGCAGACAGGGTTTAGGTGCTTCACGCAATTCTCAGAATTCATAAATGCGTCATGCGCTGTAGGAATTCAGTTTGGAAAATTATTTTTCATTATTTCTTATTTAATTTATGTAAGGTCGCTCTTCCGAATACAAACCATTTATCGTCTTTCGGGAAGATCACAGAATGTGAATGTTTGTTAACAGGACGACAAGGATGTCTGATTTAAGAAGACATAGGTTGGCTAAAAAACGTATAACTAGGTGCCGATCGATTGCGCTCTGCACCAGATGTTATTAATAGGGTGTTCGTAAATTGAATGATGATTTGGGAGGGGGGAGTAGCAAGCATGGAAGAAGGAGCAATGTATGTAACACAGACACTATACAGGAGGGGAGATTTTATTTGGCATAAATAAAAATGGAAGATAATATTAACAATTAATAAATTTAATACAAATGTATTTGGACTAATTTAACGTACGAATGCTTTTACATTTGTTTCCAAATTAATGCACTAACCTAATTATGGAGGTCTCTCCTAAATGTTTCGGCCATGTTTCGTTGCCTTCTTCAGGGAGTACACATGACACAGAAGTTAAATTACAATTATATATACAATCTCTGTGATGTGTACTGCCTGAATGTTTCTAATAATATTTCCTATTATCTCTGAAGCTTTAGTAGTTGCTACTAGGGAGACTGGACTGGAAGTAAGTGCTGATAAAACTAATTACATGGTCATGTCTCGAGATCAGAATGGAGGACGAATTCACAGTGTGAGGACTGATAACTTCGAGAGGGTAGAGGATTTTAAATATTTGGGAACAACTTTAACAAATCAAAATTCTATTGGGGAAGAAATTAAGAGCAGATTGAAGTTAGGAAATGCCTGCTATCATTCGGTGCAGAATCTTTTGTCTTCTAGGTTGCTATCCAAAAATTTAAAGATCGAGATATATAGAATTATAATTTTGTCTGTTGTTTTGTAAGGATGTGAAACTTGGTCGTTGACACTGCGGGAGGAAAGGAAGCTGAGGGTGTTTGAGAACATGATGTTGAGGAGAGTATTTGGTCCTAGGAGGGGCGAGGTAACGGGGGAATGGAGGAGATTGCGTAACGAGGAGCTAAATGATCTGTATCCCTCACCCAATATTGTGCGGGTGATAAAATCTAGAAGAATGAGATGGGCTGGGCATGTGGCGCGTATGGGTGAGGAGAGGGGGTTTATAGGGTCTTGGTGGGGAAACCGGAGGGAAGGAGACACTGCGGAGACCTAGGCGTAGATAGGTGGATAATATTAGGACGGATCTCTAGGAGGTGGGATGTGAGTATATGGACTGGATTGGGCTGGCCCAGGATAGAGACAAGTGACGGACGCTTGTGAGTGCGGTAATGAACTTTCGGGTTCCGTGAAATGCAGGGAATTTCTTGACTAGCTGGAAACCAGTTGGCTTCTCAAGAAGGACTCTGCACCATGGAGTAAGTAAGTACGTATCTCTGAACTAATCTCATTCACGTTATCAGGTCCAGGGGCGGGCTTTTGTTTAAAAGGTAATGGATCTTCAAGAGTTCTCTATAATGCCGGGCATTTCTTAATACATGAAAGACTATTTATTGGCCTTTCAAGCGACTACTCTAAAGGCTTAATCACGTTACAACATTATACAAATAATTTCGTTTCACTAACAGAAGTGAAGGCACAAAATAATTTAGGAATTTTTCTAAAATCAGCCATGTTAAGTGTAATATTAAGATGATTCATCCCACTGGGTTATCAAAGCAGCATACACACACACACACATACACACACACACACACACACATATATATATATATATTCAGTACAATCATACATAACCTGACAGTACAGATTTTTTGGCAGCTAATTTCAGGTTGCTACAAGCCTTTATTACGTTTTGTTTGTGTACTGTACGAGTAACCTTGTGTATCGCTTTGTGCTGAATAATATGTTCTGGTGATGAGCGTAGCTACATACTGAGAAGCGTAGCTACTTATTAACATGTGTAGCTACTCACTGATAAGTGTAGCTCCTTAATGAAAAGTGTAGCTATTTACTGACAGATGTAGCCATTCACTGATATGTGTAGTTACTTACCGACAGGTGTAGCTACTGACTGGATAAGTGTAGCTAATTATTGATAGGTGTAGCTACTTACTGATAAGAACACCTTCGAAACAGAACTACAATTTATTGCACAAAAAGCGTCATGTCTTAACCCAAGTCGGCCATCACCACGCTTTACATGAAAATATAAAAAAATCTAATGTATTCATCCTTATTACACTTCAATCCAATGTAGCACACCTCCACCGCATCAAAATCTTCAGCTATAACTACTGCACAATATGCAAACTGAAGAACACAATAATGGACAAAGGTCACCTCCTTGTGTGTCCAAAACTGAACCATACTTCTAAAGATTTACCAAAGCTGTATAGGGATGTCAGAAGATTAATAGAATAAATCCAAGATCTGCCATTAGACGACAACGACAACGACAACAACAATGACAACAAAAACAACAACTCATTCCTTTAAAACAGCCATAAATACATAACTGAAATTATAGCAACAGAAAGGATATCCATGTTGAAACTTCGTGTCTATGTAGGTACAAATATCAAATTAATTTACACTTCAAAATCAGCTGACTCTAAAGTTTATAAAATCAAATACACAGCAGTAATTTAACAGAACATGGCAACATTATGTAGCCTACTGCTACTAATGAGGCGTAGTAACTAAGTATCAGTGAATCACGGATAAAAATAAGATTGAATTGTTCCTCATAGCATAACAAATTAGTGCCGACAGTAATTTTCCATGGCAAGTCAATTATTCTATAATTTGCAGCTCTATGGTCTCCCGATTACGAGGAATGTTTACACGGAGAGGCGGCCATATTGGATACTATTAGATTAAACACAGCAATCAAGCTAATTATCCCCCATATACACCAAGCCACTTTCGCTCATATTTCTACAACAGCAAACAAATTTAACGTAACGATAACAGACTTTGGCACATAGCACGATGCAAATGTCTTCACCACAACATCTGTCTGGCAAACTCTGGTCTATCCCTGACTGTCCGATAGCCACGAAGACAGAACTGTATAGACAGTCAACAATTTCGGTACAGCTGAGTACTTGAAGAGCTCAGAGACCCACAAAACGTCAAGGAATTCTGCGCGTTTTATGGTGTCTGAAGTTAATTTCCGTGCTCACAAAAGCCAACCACTGCACCCTCTCTTGCAATACAAAAGCCTGCTTCACATCGGATCAGTCACAACACTGACTAGGCTCAGGGTAGGACAGCAGAAGAAGGACGGTGTTACGTTCCCGGCCGGGGCAGAGATCTTTCTATCCTGAAATGCGTGAAGATTGGTCCTAGGTCCGCAAACACCCTCGTACCCTATGAGTGTCAGAGTACCCTTCCACAGTCATAAATGTTTGGCGCGAAACGGACCACTCACGACCATTTAGTACCGAAAGTAGGACGGCGTAGAACTTAAACTCCATACCCTCAGACGCCTTAATCACGTAATTAACTAAGGACATTGGAACCTAAATACACCCCCTATTACACAGGCATTTCAGTAATTTTCCACTTTCTAGGCCAGAATACGGTCTTTCATGTGTATATTCCAACAAAAATTTTATATACACTTCTCACTTCCCCCACTTAACTGTGTATTTGTCACTCTGTGATGTTAAACGTGAAACATATAAGAAATAACATAAGGGTTTCTTATATGTAAACCAATTAGCTACCTAAAACTGATTTGCCGAATATACTCGGAGATTAACGACGTCTTGTGCACAAAACGTCCCTAACACCAAAATTTGTAATTTGACATTCCTATGCAAGCACAGACAGGAGGAAGAGGTATAGCTCTAATACATTCACAAACCGGTACTAGAAGTAGGTTGGTGGTCAGCATCACTCTTCGGCCGTTCCACCCCAAGTAAAGACCCGATACCCATCCTACAAATGGGCCGGATGGTCCACGATTTCACCCCGGAAGGGCACGATGGCCCTTTACTGGGCCTATATTTGTATGCATAAATAAATAAACACGTAATGGATGTTCACGTAAGTGAATAGGGACTTTTTGGAATTTATCTAATATTCAAATTATTTTAACATACTGCGATAAACAAATAAGCGCTGCACGCGTATTTTCTCCTGGCGAACACTCTACAATTTGTCAAGCAGTAATTTCGTTAAAAGAAGAAACGATTCTTAAAGTATTATTTTAAAGGGCTTCACAATGCAAACGGTTAAGCGCGGGAAAAGTGGAAGTGAAGGTAACATATCGTGAACTGAACTGTACCAAGATCTCACCGGAGTTAATCTCCCTTTCTTCACATTCGATTCGAAATGTATACAGAGTTGAGCTCCAGACGCCTTAGGATCCATTGTATGCATTGTGCAAATGGAAGCACTGTTCAGTAGTTGACGTTATATTGTCCTCTCTCAGGTCTGACCTCCCCTTGAAGCAGTCACCAGCAATACAGCCTCTCGGAGCGCCGCAGACCAATAATTCTACCAAAACAGAACTGTTGTCAGTGAGCTGACTGTTGCACCATAGAGCACAGGGGCGTCTGACCTCAAGCGGTCAAATGGGAGTTAATGTTACCATCGATCCATTACACACCATCATAGTCCCTGCTCACTGCCATGTATATTCTGATACTAACAGCACTTGTGTTCAGTTCCTGATCATGACATATATATTATGTGTTTATAAAACACTTTGATGTTTTCAAATAAGGGGAATTCGGTTTTAATAACGATCTGAGAGAGAGATTAGTGTAACGCGGAATAATTCATAATGTTATTTGAGCGATTGCAGTCCTGCTGATAGCGCCTGTTAAGAAGAGTTCGGTCCGTCCATCTGTAGACATGAAAGGAACTGATAGTGGATAAGTGACTTCAATAAATCTTTTTCTGGCTGGCAACGGCGCCAGAAGAACCAATCTTGTCTTCGTCATCAGCGAAATGATGACCACAACAGTGACGGTTCACTCGCCGTCCAGACGCCTGACGACGCTTGCAGACTGAGCAGATATTACTGAAATCATTCGCCATGAAACCCTCAGGCCAAATACATCACTTCATCCACATAACATATTCATAAGTTGCAACTACAGGGGGGTAAAAACTGACGTTCCTGTAGATTGGCATCCATATTGGACAATTCGAACGACCACTGTGAAGTTAACTGTGTGACACTAACAGTTGCTCAGCCAGTCCAGAAATTCCTCGAATTTTATAAACACCGAAAATTCATCGCAGCGAATCTTAATTCGAATTCGTCACCTTCCTGTTCCTGCTACATGACCCGACAATGACATCTCCCTCATGTAATAGCCCTAACAATTTAGAGGCTTCTTATCTGTACAAATGTGCCGTGAAGTAGATGATAAGATATCATGAAGATACTTCAAAGGATACGGGAAGGCACGAATTCATTCATCCCTTTTGGAGTACGGGTCGTTGTTCTGCTGTTGTGAATAATGTAATGAATATGTACATGAATACGCGGATTAAATACATCTGTTTCTTGATACGGGACATCTTATGGCGAAGTTTAAGAAAGAGTGGAGCTCTACCTCCAATCCTTCAGGCATATCGTTTATTAGATGGGACAGGTGGTTATATTCCTTGAGAAAGAGCGTCCGGTATCTGGTTTATAGAGAACTTGGTGGGCCTGGAGACTGTGCTGAACAGACAAATCTCCACACCGACGGAAACTACAGCCCGAATCTTTGCCCACCCAGCCCGTAGCGTGATCACTATGTTAACTGGCCTACACGTTTATGTAGTGCAAGTACCATATAAAACCATTATGTAAACGATTTTCCCCACTTCTGAAAAGGCTACAATATTGTAGACCAGTTGTTAGGATCAATTTTCAAAAGTAGATCAATTACAATTGTGATTCTCCATGCACTGGGTGGATAAGTTATTCTAGGAACAGCGACGTCCACAACAAACGTGAAATTATTTAAAAAGGGAATGCAGCCTTAAGTCGTTCTTACACAAATAGTAAGCTGAAGTCTGCGCTGTATGCTGATATTACAATTATTTCTTGAATCTTGCTTCCAAAACGGAAATTTTCTTCCTCTACTGTAGTGTCAATTTTCCCATACCTGGTTTATGGAGTAGTCATCAAATATGTCGATATTTGTACATTATGGAGGGTCACACCTAGGACGTACAACGAGAAATAGCATTTACTTCCCACCCCCACAAACTCGCAACCCCTGCTGATGAAACAACGTTGAATAAATGTTGCAAATCTAGCTGGGGGAAACTGAAAGTGGTAGCATTTTAACACATATCCTTTATAGAGTATGAAGGGGGTTGGAAGGGCTGAAAGGGTACTTACAATCTGTCTCTATTCATATCCATCTACAGATTTCCCGTTTGTTGTAACAATTTAAAAATACGATTTGTTTTGTTGATACAAAAGTAATTTAATGTATCCTAGACATGTAGCTATTTTATTATTTCTTTTAACGTGGTGTTGCGGCCCAACGCGGACCATGCCCTCCTCAGTCTCGAGGTTTCTAGATTACACACAATGACGGCCGACAGTCTCTGGGACTCCTCTAGCCGAGTGATCAGCTCATCGCAGACAATTCTACCTCACAACACACAACATTCACAAAACAAAAACATCCCTACCCCAGGCGGGATTCGAACCAGCAATCTCAGCAGGAGAACGGACACAGACCCTAGCTTTAATCCGAGTTGACACTGGGACGGTACTGATACTATTTTTATTATCATTATTATTATTGCAGTTTAAATAAGGGGTCACAAGAATACTTGTCCTTTATTCCTGTAAAATTTTTATTTTATTCTTTTCCGTTTGACACTAACAAACACAAGCGGAAATCCAATATATTTGTACGTGCAACACAACGAAATACAGTTCATAAATTTTATATTCATATTTAAAAGTCAAGAATAAAAATATTTGTTAACTAATGCAGAAGTTCCTTCCAGCTACAAAGACCTACCTGGTACTACTGCTTTAACACAATTGTTTTGAAGATCATAACACCCACAAACACAGTGTGGGAGACCGCAGTTTGTGTAGTAATAATGCACTTGGTACGTCTCAAAAACAAGTGGGTAACAGTTCGACTGGGCACAAGGAGGATCAGCAGAAGTGACAGAACTGATGTAGCATGAATTGATGTTATGTACCACACTTGTAAATCTGCACATATCACATTCTCTTCATCAAAGCTTCTGTACCTATACAAACATCACATCATGTACATCGAAGCTACGGTACCTCTACAAACAACACATCCTGAACATCAAACCTACTGGACCTAAACAAACATCACATCCTGTACATAACAGCTAATCTACCTCTACAAACATCACATCCTGTACATCACAGCTACAGTAATTCTACAAAACCACATAATGTAAATCACAGCTATTGTACCTATACAAACATCACATCCTACACATAAAAGTTTCTGTACCACTACAAACTTCACATCCTGTACATCACAGCTACAGTAACTACACAAATATCACATCTTGCACATCACAGCTGCAGTACCTCTACAAACATCACATCATCTAAATCACAGCGACAGTACCTATACAAACATCACATCATGTACATCACAGATACAGTACCCATACAAACATCACATCATGTGCATCACAGCCACAGTACCCATACAAACATCACATCATGTACATCACAGCTACTGTACCTCTACAAACATCACATCATGTACATCACAGCTGCTGTGCCTATACACACATCACATTATGCACATCACAGCTACTGTACCTATACAAACATCACATTATGCACATCACAGCTACTGTACCTATACAAACATCACATAATGTACATCACAGCTGCTGTGCCTATACACACATCACATAATGTACATCACAGCTGCTGTACCTATACAAACATCACATTATGCACATCACAGCTACTGTACCTATACAAACATCACATAATGTATTTCACAGCTGCTGTACCTATACAAACATCACATTACGCACATCACAGCTACTGTACCTATACAAACATCACATAATGTACATCACAGCTGCTGTACCTATACAAACATCACATTACGCACATCACAGCTACTGTACCTATACAAACATCACATAATGTACATCACAGCTGCTGTACCTATACAAACATCACATTATGCACATCACAGCTACTGTACCTATACAAACATCACATAATGTACATCACAGCTGCTGTACCTATACAAACATCACATAATGTACATCACAGCTACTGTACCTATACAAACATCACATTATGCACATCACAGCTACTGTACATATACAAACATCACATAATGTACATCACAGCTACTCTACTTACACAAACATCACATCCTGTATATCACAGGTACTCTACCTCTACAAACACAACATTCTATACATGAAAGCTACTGTTTACCCTTAATTTACACACCCAAATTCACGATGCGAAATTTCAGCAAACCGCATAAGTAAACAATAAGGATAATTTCAATTTGTGTATGTGGAAAAGTGTTTTGTTCTTTTCTGGACCTCACGTTATTCACAAAAGAATATAAAACTCGGTCAGTATTTATTTGAAAGCTGTTGAATATTCGGAACACAACATAACACAACGTAACATGCACGTACTTTGGTTCTTCAGTTCCAGTATAACAATGCATGAATTCTGAACAGAATTAATTTCTGCAAAACATGTACAGTCAACTCCAGTACCTACACACAGTAAAGAAAATGGCACTATACAATACGAAACACCATACAAGAATTTTCAACGGTGCTTTCTGAAAATATAATTCTTTTTGAATGTGAAGCCTTGTCTTTGGCTAATTAGAACTGAACGTTCCGAACGTACCTTCATCACTGGACTGTTTGACCCTAGGGAAGAAGGCATCACACCCTTGCCTTACATAGTTATCTATTTACCGACTGACATGATGCAAAACCTCAGAAGAACAGAAAATTAACAGTTCATAGTTCGAAGCTCGCCAGAGCTGACGTAATGCTACTTACCGAGAGTTCCAATTAACTAATTACACGGAACAATATCATTATTGAGCAGATGACAGTCACTTAGCTACTCAATATATTTCAACATTTTATGAAATACGTATGTCCATCACCGTATTCATAAAAGCCGGTCTGTAGTCCCTACCCTAAGCGACATGAATCCACCCCCCAATCCTAAAATCCAATATGTATAGATGTAATATATATATATATATAAGGTGCACCGTAACGCTATTCTCCCGTCTATCTCAGGGTCTTTCGAGTTGTTTTCCAGTCTAGTTTCCCAAACCTGTAAACTATCGTAACATGCAAATATTACGGTAAAGAATTCCAGCCAAATGTCTAATTCGTAATGCGGAGAATCACTCCTTATCGGGTATCTTCTAGTGATTTTTCAGTATACTTTCAGCTACCCTCCACAACTGCAGATGGTCTCTCCCAGCTGCAATCTGGTGTCACTTCATTCCCCAGTGACTTTTACTACTAATATATCTAATTGGTACTCTCGATTTGCTGTATTTAACATGAGGTGATAAATACAGCGCCAGTTACTGTGAAGTCAAGGAAGGTGAATTTATTAGAGGAGGTTAAAATTTGTTCTCATAATAAATAAATATCATTTTCGTGAACTGAATTAGAATAATTGCAATATAGACGTAGCGGATAGACTAGGAAGAATATATAAGCAGCTACTGAATAGTCTTAAGGAAAAGATAGGTTACTGTAAATTGACATAGGAAGCACTAGATCGCACTGTGTGGGGAAATGACTTTGGAAGAAGCTATGGACAGAAAGACTGCGAGAAGTTTATGAATTATCTTCATGACTGGGTTTTCTCTACAGCAGGCACTAATCAGACTAGCATCGCCCATAAATATTATAAATTACAGACAAGGTGGTCATTTTATTTACGGCTTTAACAGGAAGTAATGTAAACAACAAGTCACAACTATTCAGACCGGATATAAAAGGCAGACATAATTGAAAGCTGAAAAATATATGTATTAATATCCTGACTGAAATGTGGTTTAAACATAAGGATAATATAATCATAAGTTTACATAAAGTGTTCACGTCTTTTTAAAACACCTTATACACGAGATAAAATTTGGATATGCTAACTAGGCATTTACTGCAGCATTACAAGGCCTTATATATGCCGATGTACTCTACAGATTTAATTATAATTTAAATATTAATTAATTAGAAAATACGTGTTATTGAACGAGCCATGCACATACACATATAGTATATGTATTTGTCCGTAGGTATAAATAAGTAAATGTACCGTAATGAATTACAAGTTATAACAACACAACAGCGTGATACAAACAACCGAGATGATTAATGATAATATTCTGCGTCATTTCCTGTTTTCCTTTTCGGTTAGGTTCCCTCGAAACTGATGATCTCCTGACCTGCTGTACACCGAATTTACCTAAACCCTCACCACGTGACCTCTGTACGGCGTGTTGTCTCCAACACAGGGGTAACTTTACTTATTATCCTCACAACGACTCTGGATTGTCAAATCTTCATTATCTCTTTTAACTTTACGAAAACTAAAATTAATCCATCTTAAAAACTCTAAAAACAAGGAGCAGAGTCCATCTAGAGACGCTTGTAGTACCTCAACTATTCAAAAAATTCCCCGCATTTCATAAAGCACATTGTCATTCCGTCTTCATTACGGTTCGTCAGTTTTCCCTATCCTGAGCCAAATAAATCCACTCTATATCTTCTTATTGTATCCCATTAGAGTCTGTTTCAATATTATTCACCCAATGAATTCTAATTTTTAAATGATCTCTTTCGTTCAAACTTCCCAACGAAACCTCACTGTAGATTTCCTACCTCCCCTATGCATGCTACACGAACCGCAAATTACTCCTTCCTGAATTTATCAAAATTTCACTAAAATTTACATTATAAAACTCTGTTTACTTCCACAGAACAGACTAACTCTCCATTATAAATTTTAACTTGTTAATTTTGCAGGGGGAGAAACAGCGTCTGTTTACTCTGAGAATCAAACAAAACATATAAATAAGGTTGTGTGGTCACAATGCAGAGGTTCCACCCGTTGAAACGCGGTGGTGCATACAGTAACCGCTGCTGTATTGGGGGGTTAACTCGGTAGAAGCATTAAATATTCAGCGACTGGTCCATTAGTGCAGCCGTTACACGTAAGTGTTGTTCTATATTGTGTGTTGCGTGTACGAACAATAGTTAAGGGTAAAAACATTCCAGGCAGTAAAACTGCCCACTTTTACACAGATGGCGGTGTATGATATGATTTTATTGCAGTCTCTGCCCACCGTGTGTGACCGCAGTAGAAATCCACATACACACATAAGTGCATATTTTAATAAGATGACAAACACTCTGGAGAAATTTATGCTGTTTAAAACCAAAACCTTGTCCGACTCAATATGAACACAGAACTCAGACGTCTTTTCCAGATCAGCCAGTCTAAATAACAGCAACAAAATTTACGTTACTTTATTTGTACAAACTATAAAGCTTATGGGATTTGTCTTCCTGAATAATGTCAATTTGAAACTTGCGGGATGTGAAGCGTCGCTGAAACTTGGGATATTTCAGGTACGTATGGTGAAGGAGGGTTGTATACGGAAGCTCGTAGTTTACCGGGTACTATACTGATGTCTAAACTAGGAGGATTTTCCATTTCTTTCAGAATCATTTTCGGACTTCAGAGGCAAAACACAACCGTGAAGATTTATGAAAGGGTGGAGGTATAATTCCATGCACTCTCAATAAAGGTGGACGTAAATATTCACAATTACTGAGTATTTTTTGGCGTAATTTGAATATTAATTTTACACCACTTATTTGTGCATATGTTGGCATAATAATAAACATTAATTTACATTCACGTTCCATCCGCTTTACTACCAGATAAAGAGCCCCTGGTACCTACTAAACTCGGGTCAATATGGTCAGACAGGCCCCAGAGACAGTCTGGACACTGTGAAAGCAAGAAATTCATGATCTCAAGCACTTGCTGGGAATCGAATAACGTGTCTACGACACACACAGATTCACAGGCATAACGCTAGCCTAAGTTACCTTTTTATTACGAAACTGAATTATTGGCGTGTTACATGAATAATTTTTTTACTCTATTCCACTAAGTTTCCGATATTCTAAAAAATCTTGCTTTTGCAGTTTTAAGAGAATGAAAAGCTTGTCGTCGCGTCGCACAGCGCGTGACTCAGATTATTTCTACTATTACACGTCTTGAAGAATATACCATCCTCTCTACGAAGTCTGAAGCACAAACACTTGCTTGTACAGTGCTGGAACTCAGTACGGCACCGCACGTGAATCAAACTGCTTACCACCGAAGGTCCTGTCAAAGACGTTACTGTCTTCTACCGCTCGAACAAAGAAACCCTACCCGGGGGCATGCATGTACGAGGGCCTGCCAGAAAATAAGTTCACAAGGCACATATTTTGGGCTCTTCATGTTCAGTCTATAATGAGACATCTTTACGTTTACTTTTACTAAGAGCCTTTCCATAATCTCCACATATGAGGGGTACGAAAGGCCAGCTCGTCCATTCCCTCTTCATATCAGTCCGTGTCCTTTTTTATAAGCTGTTTCCACTTCGCAACGGTCTTTTAAATCTGTGGCATTCAACTTTAGTTTCAGCGCCGTAAAAAAATGACAATCGCTCGTCGATGCAATCTCCTGATACAATCACAGCCCGTGTGTGGTCTCTGGTTACGGAATTATGCGCCACGTAACTTCCATCTTCTCACCAAGCCTCGCATACGTGCCTCGTTTGATGTTCGTATCTTCCTGTGCACGTATAGGCCTTTCGACAAACTAAGTCCCCTGTACGAGCCCTACAACAACATCTACAAACTCATGATTGTATAGAATGAGACACCCTGCACCCCATTAGTGTGTAACGCAATACAGTTCGTTATAATACTAGCTGGAGTAGCATGCACGCGGTGACAGAGTTGGATGAGGTGCGCTAAAAGCCGGAAGGTAGCGGGTCCGATTCCCGATGGTGTCTTTGCCATAATCCTTCCGGCCGCGCTATGGTCCTGGGGTCGACTCAGCCTCTAACAGAAATGAGTACCAGCGATATTTCCTGGGGGGGATAAAAGGGGCCGGTGCGTAAGGCTGACAACCTTACCACCTTCATGTGCCGACTGTCTAGAAATTCTGGGGATCTCAATCTCCTGGAACCCTCAGGGCCTGTCCAAGACCGTAATGAGATAGCTTTGCGTTTATAATACTGTGAGTGCACAACAGATGCAGCCTATATTGTTAGCTGCGCTCACGTGGCTAACACGAACGCTCTGTAAACTCACTTCAAGTCTAAACAGAAGTTTTTACAACGATCCAATAGCTCGTATTTTACGTTTACAATACAAGGAACTGACTCACGTATTACTTTATTTTTTTACACGTCAAACCAGCACAAGAGTAACACAAAAAAGAGGACTGTACATGCAGCCACAAACACATACTGATTACACGAGAAACGGTAACACAGGAAAAGTTATTCTCTTTTGTTGTAAAAACGACAATATTTTAATATTTTAATAATTTTATAAAATTATGATTTGAACGACTACAATCTTGGAACTTATATGAGCTTGGATGAAACAGTTTAATTTTATAAACTGTATTATCAACAGCTACAATTTGAAGAACGTATGTAAATTAGCAAGGCATTGGTTTTAAACTGATGATGACATGAAAGTGTCGAAACATATAGGAGTATAGATTACACAAAGATACTGTTGTGGTATATACTGTTATGATATAACTGTGTTTTTTTATTATAGTAAAGAATACTAAAAATGACTCATGTATGTTTAAGCAGTGGCAGGGCTCTATTGTAGACGATGCGAGCCCGGCTAGCAACATTAACACTAGCATATGCAGGAACACACCCAACACAAACACGTTTAGAAGAAAATCAGCATTCTTCATTGTCTACGCGTCTATCTAGTCCACTTCTTATTGTAAACCCTCCCGTATTCCAAATGGAAGACATCTCAAAACAGAAGAGCTAATATCTAAAAATTGCAGAGCTCTGAATAAGTAGATGGCAGTATAAAAATAAACATAATGCAGAAGAAAGGAAATAAAAACTCATAGAGTAAAGAATTATGTATACATTACTGAAAGCATTACTGCAGAAACGGGGAAAATGGAACAACCGCAAGAAGATACGAGGAACAAAAAAGAGAAAACAGTTGAATGCTGTGTACATGGAAACCGGTCAATACATCCTAGCAACGAGCTGAACAAACGAACGTCGAATAGTTGCCATATTCAGCCACCCGAAGCGCTCTCGTACAAAGCAACTGGTTGTAACCATGATGGCGCCGTGACGTGATGGCAACACAATTCGATTTGTCTGAAAAGAAGAGCACCATGTGCAATCTGCCGGCCGATACTCGCACTACCAATCCGGCATTTCCATTGTTTTAACCGTTCTTCTATCTACACTTCTTGTCACACAAAGTGCTGGCCGCGTGGAATATTTTTGCCAAAAGAAAAACAATCTACTCCGATTACTGGGAATGACAGTGACTACTTACGGTTTACTTAACGACAATTTCAACTGCCCACACTACATGGCGTTGGGACTGTGACGTCCATTTTTAGGTGCGTTCGAAACAATGCGAAAAGTGACTATTATCTTCGCAATATCTGTCCGTTCGTCTGTCGGTCCGTCCGCATGGAACAACTTGGCTCCCACTGGACGGATTTTCATGAAATTTCATATATGATAATTTTTCAAAAATATGTCGCGAAAATTCAAGTTTCATTAAAATAAGTGAAAAACAACAGATACTCTACATGAAGCCCAATATATATTTTTGGTCATATATCGCTAATTTCTTCTTAGGGTGAGAAATGTTTCAAAGAAATTTGTACAGAAAATGAAAACACACATCTATGTTCAATTTTTTTTTTAAATCGTGTCTTTCAGGAGATAATGTGGTATTAATACTGTAGAACCGGACAGGCTACAGATGACAGTATGGCGCATGCGTATTGCGTGCTAGATACCTATGGCTCCAAACACAAACACACACACACACACACAAGCACGCAATATATAATACGTATTGCTTTTCCACTGCAACAATGGTTGCACGAACACGCCCCAATATTACGTTATACGTACATTGCTTGTTTTGTTGCTAAATAAAACCACTTTTAGCAGCACCAGAAGACTATTATTTTCCTTCCCCTCTCTGTACGGAAGACGACATGGCTCAGTCGGCATAGTTGTTACGATACTGCCGGGACGACCAAGGAATCGTGGTTCCATTCCCGGCCCAGGCAAAGCACTTTTCTCCGCAACGTCCAACCACATCTAGGGACCACAAGATCTCTCACCCACTAGATATTGCAGGTTCTTTTCTTGTGTGTTAAGTGGCCAGAGCTTAAAGATGACAATTCGCTTTGATTTACAGTGTGTTATTAAAGTCTGTACGTACACATGCACTACACATAGACCTATTTTGCTTTGCGGTGTTTAATTAGGCACAGGGACCCTTTAGCCCATCTAACTAGTTCCCAAATAAAACAGCGAGGTAACAGCATCTAATAAACACCAACAATATCGAACGATAACTTTCAAACTTTAAAACAGAACTGTAGGTGTAGAGTAAAGATAAAGTTCACCCCAGAACAGTTCACGATGGACGAGGAGGGAGAACAGGAATAGCGTTACTCTTTCTTTAACCTCGGCGGTAAATGGGTTAAGTGGTTAACACCACGCCCCGGTCGCTTTAGCCCCGGGAAAGACCCTGTGCCTTTTGTATAGGAGGCTGGGTGGGCCTCCAGGACCGGTCTGGACGGTTGTGGAAAATCTCGCCCCAACCGGGATTCGATCCCTGGACCGTCCAGCCCGTAGCGAGTCGCTATACCGACTGAGCTATCCCGGCCCGCGAACTGTTGGTGTAGCCTAGATATTTTTAAATAAATAAAATATATCTTTCAGACAGGTGATGAACACTTTCGTCATTTGGGATATGATGTCATGCCGTTTAGCAAGTGGGTACCAGTGGTTTGGCGGAACATACTGTCTCCATAGACCCTGTAGATGGATGCAATTCTCATAATTCTGTAGCAACTCGCTGCACTGTATAGAGTGTGTGTTCTAACAGGAATATCGCTAAATCGACGCATGTTGCATTGGAAGGTTCCACGATTATGGGTCGGAAAGATATGGAGGGAAGATTTGGCAGGATTTATCAGGAGAGACTGAGAAAAACCAGAGAAAAATCATAATAGAGGGTACTCGGTGTCCTCGCTAATATTCAAATGGGGTATTTCCTTAAAGAAGAGTAAAGCCTTGGATTGAGTCAATTTGTTTGGTATACAGAGTGTCATAACACAAAATATCATTATTTGTGTGTGTTTGCATGTGTCTACCCAAACACATCCGTTACAGCAATGAAAATGTTCTGCAGTTACTGCGATAGAATATTTCGATGCGATTGTATTCCTTATTTCCTTTGTGATTTACTTATTTGCTCTTTTTTAATTTACGTCCCCACCTATTTTGACACTGAGAAGCAAAAGTGTTTCGCAGTCGAAGAACCGGTATTCACAAAATGCCAATATCACACAAACAAATATACCCTCAGTAAATCTGAGAACCAATAATCATATAATAATTTGTCACTCCACTTTACAAATTCACACGGCTACTAAGTTGACATTTCTGAAGTAAATAAATGAAAAGATACAAAACTGGGGAGAAGATCGGGGATATAATTTTGACACTCAGTTTTATGGGAATTGATTTTTGTTAAAAATGATATCACGGGAACAAAAAGACTGATACTGATTTCACACATACAGACGCGAATGGCAGCTACGTCTTGTGCAGGACAAATATAAAATGTTATTTGCTATTTTAACGTAACATAGATCATAGTTAGGAAGGACGAGGGGCAGATAAAACAGGAATAATAACGGAAACAAAGAAAGGGAGGGCAGGAAGAGAGCAATGGTTTTTCTTTGAATGTAAAAGGGCTTCGCTGTTAAAATAATAGCATCTGGGTGAGGGTGGGGATTTCACTGAATTGTTATCTTTAAAATGAGGTTATATTCATACGAGTCTGCTTTTTGCTTTTAAAGTAACTGTACCTTTCCTAAGTAAGAGTGCGCGGAGTCGCCATCTTTATGTGCACTAAGAAGATTTCATGTCCTTAGTAAGATTCGATGGAGCTGACAATAATAGCAGGTGGCATGGCCTGGGGAGACTGAGGGGGGGGGGGGCTGACGAGCAGACAGCCTGGCACTCTGGAGAAATCGGCCGAAGATGGCATTCAATTTTAGCTAAATATTAAAGACTTACACAGCCCGACGAAACTTCAAAGGGGAAATTTAACAATTCCCATTTCTAGATTTTGTTATTGCGCATAATTTACAGCGGCCTGCTCTTACATTATAGATCGTCCGGAAGATAATGATAAACGATTTCATGGAATAAGCTTGTTGTGAACTTCGCATACGACAAAGACGTCACAATACAAAAAGTGGTGCTGCTACTCAGCGACTACTTTTTCTTGAATTTCCAAGATTTCGACACCGACTGGAGTAAACAGATCAGAACCTTTTTCAATATTCGAGGAGAAATATGAAAATTCTTCTTTTTAGCTATGATTTATAATATATTGCTTTCAGTGATCCCCGCTTCCAAGCCCTTATTACAGCGTTTGAGGGACGCTTTTATCTCACGAATTCAATGAATTTGAACTGCGAACGTGATAAGTTACGTAAGGACATCTGGAAGAAATAAATTTTGCCAGACGGAAATCACTTTGTCAACGAAAAGCTCGAGACTGCAATACCGACTAAAACATACTTCTCCTCATTGCCGTCCACCGCCAACATATTCTGTTTCCAGATGACAAGAAAACCGGAACATAAAGAGAAAATAATTTTAATTAATAACGGTGTCGGTGTGTGTGTGTGTGTGATTTGTGCGTCACACAGGGTTGCCATGTCAATAAATGTTAGCGGGCTGTGAGTTATCTAGGACGTTTGCGTTACCGGCGAAGAAAACGTTTTTCAAAATTCAGACAGGCTGAGTTTACTGTGAGGTAGGAATTTTTACCGAAGAAACTGTTGAGCAACGAGTTTGTAATACAACACAGCACAACGAGATGGCAGTATTCCAATAGATAGTGTAAGGATAAAGGAATGACCGATGAAATAGTCCGTGGAGAAGGGCGTGGATATTATGGCTGTTCGTGTTATGTTGGGAGTGGTTTGTGAGTAACCAAAGGAATAACTCCAAGAAAAGGAGTCGTTTTAGAGAAACTCGCAACTCTTCAGCCAGCCAAGAAACTGAACGAAAATAGAAAACGACTAAGAATCAAGTCCCAGAAAGGAAAAAAAGAGAAAGGAAGAGGAAAAGTGAACGACAGACACTTCTAGTCCCATAAAGGAAGGAAGAAATAGAAAACAAAGAGGAAGAGAAGAAGACGATTGTAATTTGTTCCTCGGCCAGCACTTGCCATTCGCGGTCAAAATCACACGTTCCGGCACCTGTTCCAACGTTTGTCTACCCTGTTGGCCACATTATAGGCAATGTCGGATGTGACTGACAGAAGAGTGTGTTCAGTCACATCAGTTACTACACGCAGTAACACTTCAGCACTGCGACGCGTTTTCTCGCATTGCATCAGTGACGTCACAAATGATTATACAACCTATCGGCAACATGCCTAGGTTTGATATGAATCCGTCACTTGGCGAACTTGAGATATTCACCACGGCCGATATTATTGCTGTAGATCGCTCGAATATGTGCGCAAGAATTTAGTCATTTTTGGCGCAGTGCTAAGTATACTTACCACCTCCCTTAACGGTGGTCGGAGTATGGTATGGTATGGTATGGTATGATATGGTAGTCTGGACTGTGAATATGCTACGGGTGGGACGTTCCAGGATTCGATTTCCAGCACAGGCAAAAGATTTTTCTCTTCTTCAAAAGTCCAGACATACTCTGCAGCCTATCCATTTAACTATTCAATAGGTACAGGGGTTGTATGATTGGGGGTAAAGCAGCTGGGGCGTGAAGCTGACTAGTGGCCTCCACCGATTATCGAGCTTAGGAGCGAGTAGACCTATGCCTATACTAGCCCTCTATGGTTTTCTAACGTGCACATGATTTACTTTAGCCCTTACCACTTGCCTGACCATTTCAACAATCCTCACTTCTTCACACAGTTCATTTACAGATTTCGACCTACTATGACAAATAAACACAAACTATTTCTTCAAACAGCATTATCTAGTCTATCTTAGTCATGGGGCTTCAGTGAGTTTTCTGCGAAGCAGGAACAGAATCTTTAAAATTTACTCGAAAGAGGTGCATGCTGGTAATGTTACAATGTAACCTTAACTTGGTCACTACATACCACCTTTAACTTCTGCATTAATAAACTCCGATTATATTAACTCGCAGTGTATTTACGTATTTCAGATCGATCTGAGAGTAAACGCCTATTATTTCCGTAAACAGTATAAAATGGTTGGTCTTTCTGAATGTGAAGGAGCATATTTATTGTGATGTGAATAAGAATCCAACAGATGCAACAGTATGCAGATATTTATTTACTGCAAAGCTACTCTACATGTTTCGGGTGTCACAGCACTCATCATCAGGAGTATTAAAAACTGTACACGCAGCCTGCGGTACAGGTCATAATACTTGTACCACTACTCCCCTCCAACGTGGTCTGATCAGACCACGTTGGAGGGGAGTAGCTGTACCAGTATTATGACCTGTGTGTACAGTTTTTAATACTCCTGATGATGAGTGCTGTGACACCCGAAACATGTAGAGTAGCTTTGCAGTAATTAAATATCTGCATACTGTTGCATCTGTTGGATTCTTATTCACATCACAATAAATATGCACTCATCATCAGGAGTATTAAAAACTGTACCCGCAGCCTCCGGTACAGGTCATACTACTTGTACCGCTACTCCCCTCCAACGTGGTCTGATCAGACCACGTTGGAGGGGAGTAGCTGTACCAGTATTATGACCTGTACCGCAGGCTGCGGGTACAGTTTTTAATACTCCTGATGATGGGTGCTGTGACACCCGAAACATGTAGAGTAGCTTTGCAGTAAATAAATATCTGCATAATGTTGCGTCTGTTGGATTTTTATTCATAT
>Ga0123355_10002893_pt1 | contig 24362 bp, 27 predicted proteins | sample TergutEmb28metaG_3_FD_89872 | JGI IMG/M metagenome (GOLD analysis project Ga0123355, IMG submission 89872) | Embiratermes neotenicus P1 segment gut microbial communities from Petit-Saut dam, French Guiana - Emb289 P1 | ecosystem: Host-associated > Arthropoda: Insects > Digestive system > Gut ... | reverse complement strand
TTGTCGAATAATATAATTATGTCAAAGAAAGGTACAAAAAATGGTGCGATATAGTGATGAATTAATAGGCCAAGTAAGAGATAGTTCCGATATAGTAGATATAATATCACAATATGTCATTTTAAAAAGAAGTGGTAGAAACTTTTTTGGAGTATGTCCTTTCCATAAAGAAAAAACGCCTTCTTTTTCTGTTTCACCGGACAAACAAATATTTCATTGCTTTGGCTGCAATGTTGGTGGAAATGTTATACATTTCGTAAGTAAAATAGAAAACATGGACTTTAAAGAGACTATGGAAATGCTAGCCGATAGGGCCGGTATTGTCTTGCCGACAGTAACTGCTAGTGCAGAGGATAATGTCAAATTGCTTTTGAAAGAAAAAGTGTATCAAATTAATGAGAAAGCAGCACATTTTTATCACGAAAAATTGTACAAACCTACTTCGAAGACGGCTCAAGAGTATGTTAAGAAAAGGCAATTAGGAAATCAAACATTAAAAACATTTTTGATTGGATACAGTGATGGAATAGACGAACTGTATAAATATTTAAAAGCAGAAGGCTTTTCTGATGAAGAAATATTAGCTTCAAGTTTAGTAAATAAAAATCAAAGAGGTCAATATATAGACAGATTCAGAAATAGATTAATGTTTCCAATTCAAGACATAAAAAATAGAGTGATAGCTTTTGGGGGCAGGATATTAGATGAAACTCATCCTAAATATATAAATTCACCCGAAAATATTGTATATAGCAAAAGTAGAAACCTATATGCTTTAAATGTAGCTAAAAAAAATAGCCTAGAAAAAATAATAATAGTAGAAGGTTATATGGACGTGATTTCACTTTATCAAAGAGGTGTAACTAATGTAGTAGCATCTTTAGGGACAGCACTTACAGAAGCGCAAGGAAGACTACTAAGAAAGTATTCTGAAAAAGCTATAATTGCATATGACTCGGATGAAGCAGGAAGGCAAGCGTCATTAAGAGGTTTAGATATACTTACAAACTTAGGCGTCGATGTTAGAATACTTCAAATGGAAGATGCAAAGGACCCGGATGAGTTTGTAATCAGACATGGAAATGCGAGATTCGAAAAACTAGTAGAGCAAGCAATTTCATTAGTAGAATTTAAAGTAAAGATGCTAAAAGGAAATCTTAATTTAGAAGCTACTAATGACAAAATAAAGTTCTTAAATGAAATAGCAAAGCTATTAAGCACAGTAGACAATAAAATGGAACAAGAGATATATATAGAAAAAATTTCTAGAGAGTATAATATTTCTAAAGAAGCAATATATGCAGAAGTGAACAAGCTAAGCTATTCAAAGAACAAAGGCAGTAAGATCTTAGAAAAAAATGTAAAGGCAAAACTTGTAAAACCACAAAACAATGAAATTTCTAAAAGTATTTTAGAAAGAGAAGAATTAATATTATCATTACTAATAAGTGAGCCAACAACATATGAAAAAGCAAAAGATATCATAGTTCCAGACGACTTAAAGTCACAAGAAAATCAAAAAATTCTTAAAAAATTGTATGAAGAACTAGAAAAAGGAAACAGTAATGTAAGTGACATGATTAGTTATTTCAGTGAAGAAGATAATGTTGTTAGTATTCTAACTAAAGTCATTGCTAACGACTATAAGATTAAAGATGCTGAAAAAGCGATCATGGACGTACTAAACATATACGAAAAAGAAAAACTCATACAAAGAAGAAATGAAATAATACATATGTCGAATAACGAAAAGTTAGATAGTGAAAAAGAAATGAAGTTGCTGAAGGAGCTTCAAGAAATCACTATTAAGTTAGCTAAAAAATAAGCGAAGTAAATTCTCTGTAGACTATTCAAAGCTTGTTACTGAAGAAATTGAAGAAGTAAGTTCGCGTAATAACGGAGGTATATAATAATGGGTGCCAAAAAAGATGTAGAAAAAAAAGAAATAGTTAAAGAAACTAAAAAGAATAAAAGTGGCAAAGTAGCAAAAGATACAGAAAAACTTGTTCCGAAAAAAACAAAAGGAGCAAGTGTGCCTGATAAATCGAAGAAAGCTACAACAAAATCTGCGAAGCCTGCTGCAAAAGAAAAAGCGGAGAAAAAGGTTACGCCTACTAAGCATGCAAAAAAGGTAGAAGAAGTTTCTGAAAAGACTAAGATGAAAAAAGAAAAAACAAAAGAGACAAGTGCGCCCGCTAAAGAGAAAAAAGCTGCACAAGAATTACCAGAAGTTGTTGCTGAAAAAGAAACAAAAAGTGCTAGCAATAAACGTAGTAAAACTACTGCGGATTCTTTGCAAGCTGCGGCTGAAGAAAAACAAGAAAAAGCTGCACTTAAAAAGAAAGAAAAATCTTCAGAAGAAGTTAAAGCAGAAGAAAGTGATAGTAAAGCTCAAACTCCAGCAAAAGAAGCAAAAAATGATGAAGCCAGTGCGAAAGTTGAAAGTATATTGACAAAAGCTAAAGCAAAAGGGCAGATCACATATGGAGAACTTGCTACTGAGTTAGGTGATACAAATGCAGAAGAAATAGATAAAATATTTGATGCTTTTGAAGAAATTGGTGTAAGCATATTAAAAGACGATATGGAAGAACCTGATATAGAAGAATTAGAACAAGTAGAAGATATTAAAGTAGAGGATATAAATTCTATCGGTTTTGATGGAATTAATATTGATGATCCAGTTAGAATGTATTTAAGAGAAATTGGAAAGATTTCACTGCTTACATTCCAAGAGGAATTAGATTTAGCTAATAAAATACTAGAAGGAGACGAAGATGCAAAGCAGAGACTTACAGAATCGAATCTGAGACTAGTAGTTAGTATTGCGAAAAGATATGTAGGAAGAGGAATGCTTTTCTTAGACCTTATACAAGAAGGTAATATGGGGCTTATTAAAGCAGTAGAAAAATTTGACTACACAAAAGGCTTTAAGTTTAGTACTTATGCTACATGGTGGATAAGACAAGCAATAACAAGAGCTATAGCAGATCAAGCAAGAACTATAAGAATACCAGTACATATGGTAGAAACAATAAATAAACTAATACGTACTTCAAGACATTTACTACAACAATTAGGACGTGAACCATCTCCTGAAGAAATAGCATCTGAAATGGAAATTCCAGTAGAGAAGGTTATGGAAATACAGAAAATAGCGCAAGATCCAGTGTCTTTAGAAACACCTATAGGAGAAGAAGATGATAGTCACTTAGGAGACTTTATACAAGATGAAGATAGTCCAGCGCCACAAGATTCTGCTGCATATACGCTATTAAAAGAACAATTAGAAGATGTAATGGATACTTTAACACCAAGAGAAGCTAAAGTATTAAAACTGAGATTTGGACTAGAAGATGGAAGAGCTAGAACACTAGAAGAAGTAGGAAGAGAGTTCATGGTAACGCGTGAAAGAATAAGACAAATAGAAGCGAAAGCCCTTAGAAAACTAAGACATCCATCAAGATCTAGAAAACTTAAAGATTACATGAATTAAAAGTTCACATAAAAAATTTGACATTTACTGTAATTTGTGCTAAAATAGATACAGAATTGTGTATTTTAGTAAAAAGCGAGGTGAAGATGCCATGGGAATGATAGCTAATTTTACTGCTAATTTTGCTGGAGGGTTGTTTGATGGGAACCCTGATGGTGCAAGCGTAAGAGTTGAGGTAGAGAATCAAGCTAAAGCAGCAGATGGATATGAATTTAATAGCTTGCTGGCAAGCCTTATTAATAGTGTCAAAAAAGGAAAAGATATGACTAAAGATGGAATAGCAGCAGCAATAAAAGAGATAAAAGACTGGGGAGCTAAGCAAATACCGGTATTAGTAAAAAGCCAAGATGTTATGGCAAAGATGGAGAAAGACATCTTCTCGCAAGATAAAGGAAAACCTTCACCAGTAGCATCTATCACTCCTGCAGCAGCAGCATATAAGAAGAAAGCTAAACTAAAAGGAAATACTTCTGGTGGTGAAACACTTGCAAGACCACCACAGATGCAAGAAGAAATGGGACCTGGCAATGATGAAATGGTTATTGACTCAGGAGACATTAGAGAAATATAAAAGGAAAACCAAAAAAAGAGGTAAAATAAAATGGAAAAAAGAGCAAATTTCTTAGAAGGATTAAAAGTTGATCCTGCAGGATTAAACTCTAATAAGAAAAATAATTGGAATGCTTCTAGTAGTACATCAGGAAATAACGGAAATGGTGGAAGTGGAGGATTCGGAGATCAAGGACTTCCAGACATGATGGACAGCGTAGGAGATAGATAAATTATAGAGATATGTATAAAAATAGTTCGTTTTGAACTATTTTTTGTTGATTTTTTACTGTTTATATTGACAAAGTTTCATAATCTTATTATAATGAAACATGCTTAACTTTTAAGCAATCTATGGCGATGTAGCTCAGTTGGCTAGAGCAACCGGTTCATACCCGGTAGGTCGTGTGTTCGAGTCACACCGTCGCTACCAAGGCGTAGGGCTATATGGATTTCAAAATCCAATTAGTTCTACGTTTTTTTAAATGAAACATAATTGTAATCTAAAAACAATATTGATGTAACAAAACATGAAACTAGTGTTAGAGTAACAAAGAGCATGATGGAAAAATAATTACAGAAATAGCAGATATTTACATGTTTTTATGCAAGTCGTATAATAAGTACAGATAAATGTATATATTTGCAGAAAAAAGGCGAGAGATGCAAATAGTAAAATAGAAGGCAGTCTTCCTTTTTATTATTGATAAAGGGAGTTGTGCGGTTTTTCTTTGAGATATGATAAGTATTATTGTGAGGAGATAGATTATGTATTGTACTAAATGTGGTAATAAATTTAATTCAATAGCAAAATATTGCAATAGATGCGGGGATACTACTATTCGTAAAAAACCGACTAATAAGATATTAATTGCTATAACTGCAATTATGAGTTGTGTTTGCATTGCTGTAGGTCTTTTGCTAGTTAATGCTGTAGTTAGTAACTTAACAGAGCACTATGTATTTGCAGATATAAGACAAGCGCATAGGGAAGAAAACCCTGATAGGTTTAGACAAAGAAGTGAAGAAGAAGTAGAAGATGAAGAAATAGATGTAGCAGGTACTAATGAAGATGTAGAAGTAATTAATCCAGTAGACTTTAGCTATGTTAGACTTAGTAATACCACTAATCTAAATGAAATGAGAATGGAACTAAGAGAAGTTTTTAGTATTCATGATAGGAGAATTAATCAAAATGTTGATTCCTTTTATAATCCATATATGGAATTATTGCGAAGACAGACGGGAGCAGAATATGTTTTTATAAGTGGAATGGATAGAGATTATATTAGGAGTATGATTCAGAGAATTGAAGACAGACTAAGTTGGTTTACAATTCTTGATTCTGCAGTGAGTGGAATTATAGTTGGCGAAGAGAATCCCGATGCATATGCTAGTTTTAGTGTAGTAATAATTGGATACCATAATACCTTTATAAATACTTCGTCAAGAATAATATTTAACTCAAACAAATTTGATGATTTTGAAAGGCTTTCATTAATTTATGACAGATGTCTAAGGGCAAACTTTCATCCACAAGGAACTATTCCGGAAGATATTATGATTCATGAATTGATGCATGCTTTAGATTTTTATCTAATTTTAAGGCACCATAATGTTTCAGGACATGTAATAGATGATTTTGCGCTATTTGCTCGAATTGCTAACGATTTTAATAATTTTTTAGTTTCCGAAGCAGTTACAACACAAGCTATAGAAAATATAAATAATAGAAGAATTGCAAATGGATTAGCACCTAGAGCGGCTTTTGACTTGAAAAATGAAGTTGGTGGATATGCAGCGATGATTGAAAATGGCAGAACAAACTATGCAGAAACGTTTGCAACAGCTTTAACAGATTATTTTGCAAATGGTGATAATGCGAGGGAGTTATCACTTGAGATGGCCCGGAATTGTTGCAGGAATGTTATTAGAGAGGTAAAGATAATGAAAAAAATTGTGATACCAATATGTATTGTATTAATAGTAGGAAGTATTTTTGGTTATTATTCTATAATGAATAATAATTTTGAACCAATTAGTATTGATTATAGTACTATAAATAGAAATTTTCTTGCAAGTAGGATTGCTAGTAAAACTTCAGATGAATTCATGATATTAACACCTGGTGATTATATTAATACTGATATGGAGTCTCAACGTGCTGCAATTGATGTTGCGCGAAATATGACTAATGAAATAGTGAATCTTGAAAACTATGATTTTATGGATACATTAAAATATTTTGTTAGTTTAGAAGAGCCAGAGGGTTCTGAAAGGGAAATTATCTATTTTCTGCGAGATGGGTTTGAATTTGGAGGTTTGGACTTCTTAAGTGAAGTGACTGGTATTGAAAGAGAGACTATAGACTTTATGATTGAAGGAGTTGACTTATGGGGACATTTGTTATTATGGTATAATGAACATGAACCAGACTTGTGGGTACAATGGTTATTATGGAGAAATAACCAAATGGAAGTAGATGAAATAAAAGATATTAGAATAACTTCACATACAGATGGTAGGTATATGGTAACAGTTTATTTGCAACATATATTTATTAGATATACTGATCGAGGAATGACGGAGTTTAACAAGTACATAGATGCCATACTTCACTATGAAATAGTTTTTGAAGAATCTAGCAATTCATATAGAGTAGAAGGAATGACTACTCAATGGGTTAGTGATATTAACGAGCATTTTCAAAGTGTTAATGTTGCGGAAAGGCAAGCTACCAGGAATAATACATTGGCCTTTAATAAATTTACACCGAGTAATGTAGAAGGACAAAATTATGGATTGATAGAAGAATTAGATGTTAGTATTTTAGAAGATATACATGAGAAAAATAAAAATAGAACTGTAATTATATCTGGTGTTACAAACGAATCATACGAAATTGGTCATGGGTATGGATTCTTTATAAGGGAAGGTGTAGTACTAACTAGTTATACTACTTTAAATAATATATTAGAGCCGGCGACGACCAGATTCCTTGCAATAACTGCCGACGGAGAAGTTTATACAATAAGTGGTGTTATTACATTTTCTTCTGCTTTAAACATTGCAATACTTAGACTAGAAGAAGAGGTAGGAGAACCAGTAGTTTTTGGGAATATTCAAGAACTAGATAGTGAAGAACCAATAGTTACAATAGGCAGTTCTTTAGGGATGACCTCAACTTTGAAAGTAGGTTTGTTTATAGGATTAGAAGGTAATAATGAAGAAATCATAAGAATGAGTTTACCACTTAGCATAGGAGATAGTGGTTCTCCGGTGTTGAATTTAGATGGAGAAGTTATAGGGATAAATGTTTCTCATAATAATCATGTAGCGAGTGACTTAACATTTGCCCTTGATATTAATACAATCAATGATATTACGGGAAGATTAAACAGTATGAATTTTGGCGATATCGAGTATGCTTCATTTGCTAGTATTAGAAGTGAGATAATGCAGGGTAATATTAATGTAACAAACACAATAAATGAGAGAGTATATAGAGATTTCATAGAAATATCAAATATTGAAACAGCTGTAGGACTCGAATTGGTGAGTGGACATGCTAGAGGAGGAGTATTATCTTTAAGATATAGAAATACTACGAATGGTTTACTTTCTAATGAAGAGTTGATGAGAATATACTCAGAGATATTATATAGAGATGACTTTCAATCTAGAAGAGTGGAAGATACCACTATATTTACGAGAGAGGACATTACTATTAGAGTAAAAGAAAGATTTGGATTAATATTAATAATAGTAGAGGGTGTAGTGTAGAATGAATAAAAAAAGAGTAATTATCTTGATTTTCATATTAATACTGATTAGTGTAATAGTAGGTCTTATAGTTTCTAGCAATAGGCGTCTAGAATTTAGGATACATGATCAAGATGGCATATATTTTGAATATGATAATACATGGAGATTGAGTAGAAACGAAAATAATATTAGGTTAAGCAATATTGGGAATAATGCGGTTATAAAAATTATTATTGACGAAAAACTGCCTATACTAAATAATCTTTCTACACATGAAGTGGCAAATGGTGTAAGTTATCAAATAATAGGAGATGCTAGTAGCTATCAATTAGTTTACCAAGGAATAGAAGCAAATTTGAATAGTAGTTATAACTTATTTAGCTATTTATATATAGATAATGATAATACTTATCAGATATATATATTAGTAGGAATCACAGATAATCATGTGTTTTCGTTAGTATATCAGAATGAAAACGAAGCATTTGATTTGCTATTAGGTAATTTTGAATCTATTGTACAAAGTTTTTATATACAAGGGACAGATTAAAATATTAAATTAATTATTCGTGAAAGGGGAAGTTATAATGAAGTGTAAATTTTGTGGAGAAGAATTAAAAGCATTAGACATTTTTTGCCAAAATTGTGGAAAGCAAACGGAGAATATAAGGGAGGCTAAAATGAACAATAGACGGATCTAGTGGAACTATAATAATTTTAGGAGTTTTAATTTCTATATTAATAATAACAGTAACCGGGTTAGTTGCATTTATACTGATAAGTAATATCCGGTGCAGATAATGATGAAGCAAGAACGGTAGGAGAACAAAGGGATACAAATAGAGATGGCGATAGGGAAAGAGATGATGAAGCACCACGTGTTGCACAAGCTGATTTGCAGCAGCATAATATAAACGGAATGAGATTTCAAACATCGGATGATTGGATAGTTGAATTAGATCGAAGTTCTCAAACGGTTATAGTTTCTGGAGAGAGAGATGTTTTTGAAGGTATATTGACTTATGATATGGTATCTTTTTCAGACCTTGCAATGTTCATGAGTGAGCTAAGAATATCATTTAGAGAAGAACATGGATTTAATTCTAGAGATGCAGTTGAAAGGACAGTGAATGGTAGGAGACTTTATATATTAGAAGGTGACTATCTAGGTAATCCTTCGCTTATGATATATGGTGAAATATCACTAACAGAAGTAGGTATGATTTGGGTCACATTTGAAGAGTCGAGAACTTTTGACCGAATGTTTGATGAGGTAGTAGAAGTGATTTCAACACTTGAAGTAAGCGTAAGAACACGTGGACTGGAGACATCTAGAATGCCAGTAATTCCATTTGCTGAAATCTTAAACAACATAGCAGAATAAATATAGAGGGGATTTTAGAAAAACCTAGTAATTACAAGGAAAATGTGATATAATAATTTAGAAGTGAGAATGTGGACGGAAGTGATTTAAGCTCCGTCCATATTTTTGTGAAGTTTAAAGAAAGTTTGAGATAAGAAAATTTAGAATGGAGATAAAGAGAACGAATGAGCAAAATGAAATTTAATGAATTTAAGATATCAGAAAAAGTACAAAGAGCAATAGCAGATTTAGGATATGAGTATGCTACAGAGATACAAGTTAAAGCTATGCCAAATATTTTAGATGGGAAAGATGTGATTGGACAATCACAAACAGGTAGTGGTAAAACTGCTTCTTTTGGGATACCAATTTTAGAGAAAATAGATCCTGATGACAAGAAGTTACAAAGCATAGTATTATGTCCGACAAGAGAGTTAGCTTTACAAGTGGCAGGAGAGATAAGGAAGTTTGCAAAATATACAGAAGGAATAAAAACATGTGCTGTATATGGTGGTTCTTCTATGGAAAACCAAATAAAAGAACTTAAAAGAGGAGCCCAAATCGTTGTTGGTACACCTGGTAGGATTATGGACCATATGAGAAGAAGAACTATAAAATTAGAAAATGTGAATATAGTTGTACTTGACGAAGCAGACGAAATGCTTAGCATGGGATTTGAAGAAGATATGGAAAGCATATTAAAAGATGCTAATCCTGATAGACAAACTTTACTATTTTCAGCTACTATGCCTAAGGCGATATTAAGTATAGCTAAGAAATATCAAAAAGAGCCTATACATATTAAAATTTCTACTACAGAAACTACAACTCCAAAAATTGAGCAAGTATACTATGAATTAAAAGAGAAAATGAAAATAGATACATTAATAAGGGTTATAGAAATTCATAATCCAAATTCATGTGTAGTTTTTTGCAATACAAAAAGAAAAGTGGATGATGTAATTGAAAGATTAAAGCAAAATGGATATTCTGCGGAGGCTTTACATGGAGACGTTGTACAAGTACAAAGAGACAGAATAATGAAAGCTTTTAAACAAGGGAAATTCCAGATACTAGTAGCAACAGATGTGGCAGCGAGAGGGATAGATGTAAATGATTTGGAAATAGTTATTAATTTTGATATACCCCAAGAGAAGGAGCATTATCTTCATAGAATTGGTAGAACCGGGAGAGCAGGGAAAACAGGAAAAGCATTTACAATGGTTGTAGGCAAGGAGAAAATCAAGTTAAAAGAAATTGAGAAATTTGCGAAAACGAAAATAAAAGCAGAGAAACTTCCTACAGTGGGGCAAGTATGTGAAGTGAGAAAGAAGAAAATAAAAAAACAAATATTAGATGTAATAAAGACTAATAAATATATTGAAGAATCAATAATTGAAGAATTAGAAAGTGAAGGAGTAGAGAGTCAAGATATAGCAAAAGCTTTACTTACAATGAAGATGGAAGGGACTACAGCAGATACAATTCAGACATTAAATTCAGATATAGTGCAAGATAAAAATGGAATGGTAGAAGTATTTATTAACTTAGGTAAAATGGATCAGATTAAAGCTAAAGATATAATTGGAAGTATAGCTGGAAATACTGGAATATCTGGAGAAGAGATTGGAAAAATCAATCTTTTAGAGAAATATTCTTTTGCAGAAATTCCGAAAGAATATATCGAAGATGTAATGGTGGGAATGAAGAACAAACAAATAAAGGGGAAAAGTGTGAGCTTAGAAATAGCTAATAAAAAAGAAAATAAAAAAAGAAAAAATTGAAACACTTGCAATACTTATACTTATTATAGTTAGTTATATTTAAAAGGCGCCTAAATCAGGCGCCTTAATTACTTATGACGTATTTACTGAAGTACTTATAAGTACTTAACAACAATCTCCAAATCCTGAACATGCAAATAATATAACTATTATTACAATTATCATCATTGAATTATCTCCGCCGAATAGATTACCTAAGAATCCTCCTCCGGCATCCACAACCGCAACCACGTCCGCAGTCAGGTCCACAACCTCGTTTATCTTCCATATATTAGCCTCCTCCTATTTCTGTTTATATATATTATGTAGGAAGGAAGAACTAAGTTACAATTATATTAAAATAATTGTAGAAAGATATTAGTTATTGTCAACCTGTTCATCAGGAGTTTTACTTTCCTTTTTCGTAACTTCAGGAATTATTATTGGTTTCTTTTTTTCATCTTCATTTTTAGGCTTAGGTTTTAGAGCAACTAAGTGCTCAAATACAGGGGAAAGCTCAAGCTCTGAACCATCTCCAGTTACAATTTCAATCTCTTCAGGTTTCTTATCTGTATCCATAATATTACACCTCTAAAGTTCATATTAGCATAGCAGATATATAATGTCAAATTTAGTTAGTTAAGGTTTAATAGCATATAAAAAGCTGGTTACAGTAATGTGTCGTAACCAGCCAAAACTTTAGGAATTAGGATGCATTTAAGTAATGCGTTGCTAATTCCGCGCAGAGTTCTTCATCGTCCGCCACACTTACTACCATGGCGAGAAGCTCTTCGTTTACCGAAGGCTTGAAGAGCGCTGCAAGAGCAAGATGCGGTTTAGCATCTTGGTTGGTGAAATACAATTGTAAAATTGCATTCACCGGGGCGTTCGATGTAACTTCCTTTAGCCGTTCCTCTACAGGCGGCTGTTTGATGTCGTCCATAGACACCTCCTAAGTTTTATTAGTAACAAACGAACTCGTTACTATATATAAATATACCATATTTTACATAAAAAATCAAAAATACAGCCTATATAGAACCTCTAAATATGTTGACAGTTGTAGGGAAATATAATAAAATCATTGAAATGAAGAAATTTGGGTTAGGAGAAAGACTTGAAGTGGAAATAGAACAGATAAAACCAATTATAGAAGCCATTTTATTTTCAAGTGGTAGAGTAGTTGAAGTAAAAGAATTGATGGCAATATTTGACCTTTCATATGAGGATATAGACAGTATTCTTCAAAACATGAAAGCATCATTTGAGATGCAAAATAGGGGAATAGAGATTATAAAAGTAGAAAGTGGATATCAGCTATGTACTAAGAAAGAATATTATGAGTATATATATCCTTTATTTGATAGTAGGAACAAACCTACCCTTTCTAATGCTGCGATGGAAACTTTATCTATAATTGCATATAATCCTAAAATTACGAGAAGTGAGATAGAACAAATCAGAGGAGTAAATTCTGACGGAACCATCTATAGATTGTTAGAATATGAACTCATAGAAGATGCAGGGAAATTAGACTTGCCTGGAAAACCAACGGGGTATAGGACTACAGAAGAGTTTTTAAAGGCATTTGGAATTTCATCTTTAGAAGAATTGCCAGAATTACCAAAGTATAGAATAGATGAGAATGAACAAATTGTAATAGATGAAATTGTAGAAACCTCCGAGGCTCCTACTCCCGAAAGGGAACATGAAGGAGAAGAATAAAGGATAACAGAAAATATATTTGGAGGTAAAAATTATGAAAATTAATAATTCGTATTTTTATACGATAAGAGAAGATGCAAAAGAAGAAGAAAGTAAAAGTGGTAATCTCCTCGTTAGAAGCGGTATGATTAGGAAAAACTCGGCAGGGATTTATATGTATTTGCCACTAGGATTTAAAGTACTTAAAAATATCGAAAATATTATCCGAAAACATATGAATAAAGCGGATAGCACAGAAGTTTTAATGCCAGCACTTGTTGCTGAAGACTATTATGTTAGATCTGGAAGAAAAGAAGCATTTGGTAATAGTGTATTTACCTTGAAAGATCGATTTGATAAACCATATGTTTTAGGACCAACTCATGAAGAGCTATTTTTAATTGCTGCTTCATATGGTGCCCAATCACACAAAGATTTACCATTTAACTTATATCAATTTCAAAATAAGTTTAGGGATGAAGCAAGACCAAGGTTTGGACTTATTAGAGTAAGAGAATTTATTATGAAAGATGCTTATTCATTTGATAAAGATTTAGATGGTCTAGATGTATCTTACCAAAAGATGTTTGATGCTTACAAAAACTGTTTTGATGAAATGGGCATTGATTATAAAATAATAACTGCTGATACTGGGATGATGGGAGGAATACTATCAGAAGAGTTTCAAGCGATTGCTGATATCGGAGAAGACACTTTAGTACTTTGTGATAACTGTGATTATGCTACTAATGTAGAGATAACACCACTTACCAATGAACAAGAAGAAGATAAGGATAGCAAACTTGAATATGAGGAAGTGTATACTCCTAATTGTAAAACCATTGAAGATGTTGGTGAATTCTTAAAACAAGATATGCACAAATTAGTAAAAGCATTAATGTTTAATGCTGATGGTAAACTTTGTATTTGTTTTGTTCCAGGAGAGAGAGAAGTTAATATTACTAAATTAGGCAAGATATTAGGTGCCAAAGAAATAGAGCTGGCTACCGAAGAAGAAATCCTTGAAAATTCTAACAGTGTTCCTGGGTTTACTGGACCAATTGGTTTAGATGTAAAAGAAGGCGTAAAAATAGTTGTAGATGAAAATATTTTGAAGCTTAGAAACTTTGTTGTTGGAGCCAATAAAAAAGATTATCATTATATAAATGCTAATATAGACAATTTCAAATATGATTATAAAGCTGATATATGTTTGGTTAAAGAGGGAGATAACTGTCCGGACTGTAACGGTAAATTACATTTTAAGAAAGGTATCGAAATCGGTAATACTTTTAAGCTAGGAGCAAAATATGCTGAAAGCTATGATGTTAAATACTTAGATCAAAATAATGAGCTAAAACCGATTGTGATGGGTAGTTATGGTATTGGTCCAGGCAGATGTATGGTTTCAATCATTGAGCAAAATAGTGACGATAAAGGTATAATTTGGCCATATAGTATAGCTCCATTTAAAGTGGCGATAGTGGTAATCGATACTAAAAATGAAAAGCAAATGGATTTAGGTACAAAGTTATATGAAGATTTTGAAAAAGCTAATATTGATGTTATTTTAGATGACCGAAATGAAAGAGCAGGGGTTAAGTTCAATGATATGGAGTTAATCGGAATTCCAGTAAGAATTACAGTTGGACGTAAGGCAGAAGAAAATATTGTTGAGTTAAAATATCGTAATGAGAGTGAAGTAACGGAGATTAATGAAAAAGATGCGATTCAAATTATAGAAGATAAATATTGTGATTCTAAATTATAAATGAACGCAATATAATATGTTATGGTTTGGTATGTAATGAAGAATGAACGCAAACAATTTTTTAGCAAAATACAAGTAAGCAACATGGGAGAGAAGAAAGTAGTTTGCGTTCATATTAATGAAAAGATTAAGGTATCTGATAAAAAGATAGGAAAAGTAGCTAAGAAGTTAGTTAGAACATTAACTCACAATAATGTTTCAGCTATTGTTTTATCTGAATGTTTAAAAGAAATAGAGATATTGGTAAATAAACTACATGAAGCAAACATCAATATATTAGATGGAAGGCTCTTATTTAATTATTTAATATATGATGTAATTCAATATGTGGCAAAGAGGCAAAAGACACCGATAGAGACATTAGAGATATCTGTTTTAACGGACGAAAATGATGATTTAGGAATAGAAAATATGGTGCTACTTGCTCAAAATGCAAAAGGTTTAAATATTATAACAAATAATATTCAAAAATTTAAAAAATTAGAAGCATACTTATATGAAGAAAAAGGAATACTTATAAAACTATCCAATAATAAAAGAAAAGCTTTATTAAGATCCGATATAATTATAAACACAGGATTCGAAGAGGAAGGAATTAACAAGTATACTTTGCCGGATAAATGTGTAGTCATTAATACCAATAGTGCAATCAGTATTAAGTCAAAAAGATTTAATGGGATTAATATCAATAATTATAGAATAAAAATTCCGAGTGAATATGAGCTAGATAAATTTAATGATAATATAATATATGAAGCAAAAATTGTAGAGGAAGCTTTTGAAAGTGGAATAGGAAAATCATTAGGAAAAGAGATGCTGAAAGACCTACAAGGAAACTCTAAATTTGACAATATAAGAGAAATTATGAAAAGAGATGAAATAGAGGTTATAAGCCTGATAGGAAGCTATGGGGTTGTTGATGAGCAAGAATATTACTTGACAAAAACCAAATAGTAAAGTAATATATGTAAAATAATGTATAAGTAAAAATATTTGAAGACTCTTCAAGTTTTTTTATTGAAGGGGACAAAAATAGTATTATCTATGAACAAAATGATTAAAGGAGTGCTTTAAAATGGAAGAAAAAGAAGTGTTGTTGACAAAAGAAGGGTATGAAAAATTGGAAGCGGAAGTTGAGTTTTTAAAAACAGAAAAAAGAACTGAAATTTCTGAAAGAATAAAAATTGCCCTAGGATTTGGAGATTTATCCGAAAATTCTGAATATGACGAAGCAAAAAATGCACAAGCTGCAAATGAAATGAAAATAGCAGAATTAGAAAATAAGTTAAGGTATGCAAGGATTATAGATGAATCTGAAATTGACACAAAAACAGTTCAGGTTGGGAATAAAGTTAAAGTACTAGACATGGAATACAATGAAGAGTCTGTATATACAATAGTTGGGTCAACAGAAGTGGACTTAGCTAATAATAAAATATCAAATGAGTCTCCAATTGGTTCAGCACTTTTAGGTGCTAAAAAGAATGAAATTGTTGAAGCAAAAACACCAGTAGGAATAGCACAATATAAGGTTTTAGAAATTAAGAAGTAAAACATATCATAATAATGAACTAACTGAAGTGAGCTCTAGTCAGAGTTTCCTCAAATTTTGGTACTAAAATGGGGAGTAGTAAATATAGTTAAAATTGCCATTTTATGTAGACAAAACCCTTAAAACGTAGTATAATAGTATTGTTAAAGTTATAAAAACTATTCTAAAGCATAAACGATATGAATAAGATACTTATATAATGTGCACTATGATATGTACATTATTAAAAGGGAGGAAGTAAGTTGGTTACAAATTATACGGAGAATAACTACTTAGTATTAGTAGGAAAAGTTACAAGTGATAAAAGATTTAGTCATGAAATTTATGGAGAAAGTTTCTATGTGTTTGACTTGGAAGTACCAAGACTAAGTGGGAACGAAGATATCATTCCTGTTACAATATCTGAAAGAATAATTGCAAATTTTGACTTGACTATTGGAAGAAAAGTATTTGTTGAAGGGCAATTTAGATCATATAACAGTTATGATAATGAAAGAAACAGATTAGTACTTACTGTTTTTGCAAAAGACATTAGAGAAGATGTAGAAGAAGTAGAAGACGGTGACGACAAAGAAGAGAGACCAAAAGCATCAAATGAAGTAATATTAAAAGGATACATTTGTAAGAAACCGATATATAGAAAAACACCTTTTGGTAGAGAAATTTCAGATATATTATTAGCTGTAAACAGAGCATACAATAAGTCAGATTACATACCATGCATAGCATGGGGAAGAAACGCAAGATTTTGTGAAAACATGCCTGTTGGAACAGAAGTAAAGATATCAGGAAGAGTACAATCTAGAATATATGAAAAGAAAATAGATGATGAGAAAGTAGAACAAAGAGTAGCATATGAAGTTTCAGTAAGTAGCTTAGAAGTAATAGACAAAAAAGAATCAGAAGAAACTGATGTAACTGCAGAAGCAATATAAATGAAGTTATATTTAGAAGTTAAAACAGAGTTGGAATAATACTCTGTTTTTTCTAAGAAACATTAAAAATGCCAGGAGGTGTAAAATGAGATATCCTAGGAATAAGCATGGTGGAGAATTGTGGGCTATTTTAGAAACACAAGCACAGTAAAAACCTCCTTTATTTAAATGAAATTGAAGTATAAAATAAAGGAGTAGAATTATGGATTATAATTATAAAGAAAAAAAGATAGTTGGAGTTATAGGCTCCAATGTAGAGCCATCAATAGCGTTAAATGTGATAGGACATTTAGCAATATCAATAGGAGCATATGCAGATAAAGATATAATGGGACAAGCTAATATAAAGGATAAATCTGGAGTAAATCATGTAGGGATATCAAAGTACCCATTCATTATAACAAAGGTGAAAATGGGTAAAGTAAGACAAGCAATAGAAACAGCAAAGCAAAATCCAAATATATTAGTAGTTGATTACCCAAAAGAAATGCTAACAACAGCTCATGATGAGGAGTTAGTAAAAGCGATGGAAGAAAAAGAAGAACAGCAGTTAGAATATCTTGGAGCGGTATTATATGGTGATGCTAAAGATATAGATGAGATTACAGGGAAGTTTCAATTATGGAGAATAGATTGACATTGTAATTTTGTTGGAGAATAAAATAGAAAATGAAAAACCGCAAATGTGGACCGTGCTATCGTTAATTGTAAAAAAACAGACTTGACTCAAGGAAAAGGAGAGTAGCCTAGGATTAATCTCTAGGCCACCCTCCTTTTTGTTACGATGTTGTTATGGCATCAGGGTTTTCGGTAACCGTTATAAAAACGTTACCTCGCCAGTTAATACGCACATCCACCTCAGCGGTGAGGTATGTGTGATGCTTGACGTGTGTGTCGAAAGCACGCCATAGGCGGTACCGAGTGTCGTAGAACGTTAGCCTTCTACTAGCACACATGTCAAATAGAAGCACTAGGTCCATTGTGATGTCTTGTTCCGGACACCAACCTCTTAGATCAATTGTGTTTCTTGTATTGCGGTGTGGGAGCCAATGAATTCTTTCTGTTGTTCCGATTTCAACTGCTCGCCTTCCCCAGCGTGATTCTGCATAGAATCTCACGTTGGATTCGTTGACAACGGTGACGGTGTGTCGAAACTCAATATGGGGGGATTGGCGGACTGCAAAAAACATTCCAAGGATTATCGCTGCCAAAACTCCCACTACTAATAGTAACCCCGCTAACGTACTTGTTTCCAGCATCTTGTTTTCCATCGTAAGTCTCCTTTTTTGTACCCTTACTTAGGGCGTATAATAATGTATTCACCGGGTTATAACTTCATTAAGACTATAACCCAGGTTGCATAGAAAGTGTTACAAAAGTGGAGCGTTTCTATGTTAAAAGGCGATTGCCTTAACAATAACATTATACCATATTTTACGTAAATTTACAAATTTGCCTAGTCAAATGTCAATTACAGGTATGGGAAAAAGAGAAGATAAATTTTATGTTAAGCATTGTGTTTTGCTAGGAAATAATATATAATCTAAAGAATGCACAGCATACAAGAAGTTTTTGTATGAATGTACAAATTCTCAAGAGGAGTGAATAGCATGCCAAAAAAGAGGAAAGCACGTGACGCAAGAAAGCTAGCTGCAAGAGTTAGTGCCAAGCAAGCTAAGCAAGCTCGGATGAAGAATCCCGCCGTGGATTGGGAAACCAAAAAGGCTAAAAAGCGATCCAATAACCCGGATGCTAACACCACGACTAGTGTATATACGGAAAGGCCGTGGTGGGATCGGTGATTATGGATTCTGAGCAACATCACTCAAAAAGGCTGTATCTAATTTGGTTTAGATACAGCCTTTTGCTATTATAAGTTATAAGTTATAAGTTATAAGTTTAGAATCTAACTGTAAGATACTCAAAAGCAATAAAATTCAATGAGGTCTATCTGTGATAATTTAAATTATGAATTCAGCATAAACAGGGTAGTGATCTGAATAATCAGTTTCAATTGTTTCAAACCTAGATAGTTCTAAATTTTTAGAATAGAAGAATGTATCAATGCATCCGTTTTTGGTCTCCTGCAAACCAAGTAGGGTCAGTGTTTTCAACTTTATTGAATCTCCCTTTTAGAATTTCATATTCTTTATATTCGTCTTGCTCTTTGAAAGAGTACTTATGCTTTCCTTCTTTTGAAATTCCGGCATTAAAATCTCCAGCTATAATAATTTTTTCATTATTTGGAATATTATTAGTGATATCGAGAAGCTCTTGACAAGCTAGTAATCTTTCGTCTTCATAAGTTGAAAGATGGACAGAATATAGGTTTAGTTTTGTAGTACCAATGAAAACTTTATTACATAAATGACTTCTTTGTTCACTATCTTTGTAAATTAAAGGAGATAAGAAGTTAACCGAATACTCAATTGGGAATCTAGATAAAATTCCATCACCATAGAAGCCTTCATTGTATTTAATACTTGTTCCCATAGACCTGTAAAGTAAGCGTGCATATTTGCTGAAAGAATATATCTGATTTTTAAAGTAAGCTCGCCTTGTATACATATCTATTTCCTGAAGAAATATAATGTCAGGTTTATATTTTTCAAGCAATACAGCTTGCCTTTTGACATCTATTTTGCCATCTAGACCTTCACCGATGACACATATTAAATGTAATAGTTTTTAATAGCATAACGAAAACCTCTCCTTTCATTCATTATATCAAAATTAAAGTAAAAGACAAGCACTGAACAACAATAACTTAATATTGTAAGAAAAAAGTTTCTGTGATAATATAGCTAATAACAAAACATAGAAATTTAAGGGGGAAGATACCTACATGCAAGACACAAAAACAAAGGTTAAATTCAATGTATTAGCTATATTATTAATTATGATATTCTGCTTTGTAATAACACCAGTAGCGTTTCAAAATGATACATTTTATACAATTAGGGTTGGAGAACATATAGTAAATTATGGTATAGATGGACAAGACCAATTTTCATGGCATGACTTGGAATATACATATAAGCATTGGGGATATAATGTGTTCACATATTTTGTTTATAGTGCAGGTGGTTTCACAGGGATATATATTGCAACCGCGATACTATGTATGATATTAGGGCTTGCTATATACTTTGCGAGTGCTAAGCTCATGAATAATAGAGTGTTATCACTTGTTTTAACAATAGGTGTCATGTATATGATGACAAGGTATATAGCAGCAAGAGCACAATTAGTTACATGCATATTCTTTGTACTTACAATATATTGCATAGAAATGTTTTTAAGAACAAAGAAAAAAAGATATGCTATCCGGCCTATTTATAATACCAATAATGTTAGCAAATACTCATGTAGCGGTACTTCCATTTTATTTTATTTTATATCTTCCATATATAGGCGAATATATAGTGAGGTTAATAGGGAACAGTGGCATCGCATTAAAGAAAAGGAAGCTAAAAAAATTATCCAAATATGATGAAAAATGTGGAAAAGGTAGTAATCTAATTTCACAGAAGATAGAGAAGCTAAAAGAGAGAATAGAAATATTAGCAAAGGGGAAGCAGAAGAGAGAAGAAAATCCATATAAGATAGTTATATCAAAAAATAATAATGTAAAATGGTTAATTTTAATAATGATGCTATGTCTGACAGCAGGACTATTTACACCATTAGGCATGGTGCCATATACATATTTATATAACACAATGCTTGGAGAGACCACACAGTATATTCATGAACATTTACCATTAACACTAATCCATAATCTAAACTTTATTATTGCACTTATGTTATTTTTAGCCATATTAATATTTACGGATACGAAGATAAGGTTATGTGATTTGTTTATGCTGTCTGGATTAGTTGTCTTGACTTTCTATAGCAGAAGACAAGAATCGCTATTTCTCATAATAACTGTATTTATATTAATCAGACTGATAAATGATATGTTTAAAAAATATGATCCGAAGGGACCTGAAAAACTAGAAAAATTTTTCACAAAACTTGCGGGAAGCAGCGTGATTCTCATAGTCGTATTACTAATATCATTTGAAATATATAGACCGAAAATAGGGGAAGCATTTGTAAATGAACATCTCTATCCCGTGCAAGCAGCTGATTTTATATTAGAGAATCTGGATATAGAGAATATACGATTATACAATGAATATAATTATGGAGCTTATCTAATATATAGAAGAATCCCAGTATTTATAGATTCTAGAGCAGACTTATATGCTCCAGAGTTTAACCCAGGGACAACAGTATTTAAAGACTTCATTAACATATCTGGACTTAGAGTAGATAACATAGAGGAATTATTTGACGACTATGGAATAACACATCTTCTTATGTTTTCAAATGCAAGATTGAGAATGTTCATAAATCAAACACCAGACAGATATATGTTAATTTATAATGATGGTAGATTTGTAATATATGAAAGGTTATTTAGTAATGGTGATGAGTATGAAGAACAAGAAGTACTTATGGATGACAGCGGGGATATTTGACTTAATAATTATTGATCAAATAATTAAATTTCTAATTATAAGACACTTATACAGAGCAAGCATTAGTGTTATAGAAGGAGTACTTGACTTAACGTACGTGGAAAATACAGGAGCTGCTTTTGGATTAGGAGCTGATGGAACAATTCCAATTATTGTACTTAATATAATAATTATAGCGATATTAATTAGGTTTGTAATAATTAAAAAAGAGAAATTGAGTAAGCCTACTATAGTCCGGATTAACTTTAGTTTTAGGTGGAGGCTTAAGTAATCTGATAGATAGAATTTTTAGAGGCTTTGTAGTAGATTATATAGACATTAACCCGCTATTTAGTTACCCAATTTTTAATTTTGCAGATATATGCATAGTAATTGGGACGGTATTAATTATGATACAAATATTAAGACCGAATAAAAGAGAACTCATATAAAAGAGAGGAAAGCAGATGAGAAAATACATAGTAGAAGACGATGAGAGAAAAAGAATAGATAAGTATATTTGTGAGGTGGAAGTTCATCTTACAAGAGTAGCTGTGCAAAGAATGCTTGCAAACGGAAAAATTCTTGTAAATGAGCAAAAAGTAAAACCATCATACACACTTGTTTTTAATGACAAAATTACAATTGAGGAAGAAGTTATTGAAGAAGTGGATATGAAACCACAAGATATAGCACTAAATGTAGTTTACGAAGATGACGATATTTTAGTTATAGATAAAGAAAAAGGAATGGTAGTGCATCCTCGGGAATGGAAATGAAGATGGAACATTGGCAAATGCAGTAATGGCGATGTGCGCTGATAGCCTATCTGGAATCGGAGGCAAGCTAAGACCAGGTATAATACACAGATTAGATAAGGATACATCAGGTTTAATTATAGTTGCTAAAAATGATATAGCACATGTAAATATAAGTGAACAGATAAAAGATAGAGCTGTAGAAAAAACATATATAGCACTTGTACGTGGGGTTATTCGTGAGAACGAACGGGACTATTAATATGCCAATAGGCAGAAGCAATAAAGATAGAAAAAAGATGTCAGTTAACAGAGATGGGAAAGAAGCAATAACAGATTTTAAAGTAATAAAGAAATATCAGGAATTCACTCTAATAGAATTAAAGATTAAAACAGGGAGAACACATCAAATAAGAGTGCATATGGCAGAAATCGGATTCCCAGTAGTAGGAGATAGCACTTATTCAAATGGAAAAAATCCTTTTAGTGTGAAAGGGCAGATGTTACATAGTTCTGAATTAACATTTGTACATCCAAAGACAGGAAAAGAAATGAAATTTAAGGCAGCCTTACCAGAGTATTTTGACGAGATAGTACAGCAGCTAGATAAAGGGTAGAAAAGCTAAAATGAAAGGACAAGATATGATAGAAGAGAAGGAGTTAATTCGCTTACAAAAATATCTATCAAATGCAGGAGTTGCATCTAGAAGGAAATGTGAAGAACTTATATTATCAGGTAAAGTCCGTGTTAATGGAAAAACTGTAACCGAGTTAGGGACAAAAGTTGACCCTGATAAAGATGTTGTTATATTTGATGGTAAAGAAATTACAAATAGTGAAGATAAGAAACATACATATATATTACTAAATAAGCCAATTGATTATGTAACAACAGTGAAAGATCAATTTGGAAGAAATACAGTTTTAGATTTGATAGTAGAAGAGAATCATGTTGGTTCTGTCAAAGAAAAAATGCAGACTAGACTAATTCCTGTGCGGAAGGTTAGATATGTATACATCGGGAGCACTCATTTTGACAGATGATGGTGATTTTATATATAAAATTACACACCCCAAGCATGAGATTACAAAAACATATAATGTAACAATAAAGGGAGAGATCAGCGCAGGTGAAGTAGAGAAACTAAAAAATGGAGTAGACATTGGAGCATTTGTTACAAGCAAAGCAAATGTAAGAATATTAAAGTATGATCCTGAGACAAAAAAGACTAGAATAGAAATTACAATACATGAAGGAAAAAACAGACAAGTAAGAAAAATGCTAGAAGCATTAGATAAAAGTGTATTAGCTTTACATCGAAGTAAAATAGGGAACATGGACCTACAAGGATTGAAATTAGGACAGTGGCGATATTTAAAGGCAAATGAAGTAAAAAGTTTGTTAAGAAACTAACCATAGATTCCTATTGACATTTGTAAAAAATAGGCATAAAATTAAAGTGCCTATTAGGGCATATTTATATTTACTAGTATAAATTTAATTGAATTTAGAAAGGACAAGTGATTAACTATGGTAGAAGATAATCAAATTAAAACCGAAATATCTCCATTCGCAATAAAAGAAGGGGAAGTAAAGACTTTTGACGGTAAAGACGGATATGTGTCTATGAATCAAATAATACGTAAAATTGATATAGGACATATTGCCGATATACATTTTAAAATAGTAGAATTAATAAATGATTTTGAGTTTATGACATCAAGGCAGATATACCAAATTCTTCAGCATCAAGGATCGGAGATTAAATCTCAAGATAAATTAAATAATAAATTAGAGCAGTTAGTTAAATCAAAAATACTAACGAGATACTATTTTACATCTGAAGAAGGTAAATGTATTTATAGAGTATATTGTTTAGAGAAGATGGGGAAATATATTCTTAGTTCAAGGGAAATAGAATGTAAATGGCAACAATCAGATAATACAAAACCAGTAGTTATGATTAAGAAAAGATTAGCTGGAAACCAAATTATCATTGCATATTTAAGAAAAGTAAAAGCATTTGATATTTATTCTATAAAGCCAGCAATCACAGCTAAGAAACTAGGAAAGATATTTAAGCCAGCGGCAGGAGTAAAACTAACTAAAGCAAGTAAATCAATTCATTTTGTGTTTGAAGCAGTAAGAAGAGAAGATGATTGGCAAAAGAAATTAGTTGAAAGAATGAAACTATACA
>Ga0123355_10002892_pt1 | contig 24371 bp, 22 predicted proteins | sample TergutEmb28metaG_3_FD_89872 | JGI IMG/M metagenome (GOLD analysis project Ga0123355, IMG submission 89872) | Embiratermes neotenicus P1 segment gut microbial communities from Petit-Saut dam, French Guiana - Emb289 P1 | ecosystem: Host-associated > Arthropoda: Insects > Digestive system > Gut ... | reverse complement strand
TTAATTAACGCGGTTAAGCCGAGATTAAATACCGATAAGCTAATTGAAATTAAAGCCGGCAGGCATCCGCTAATTGACCCGCAAAAAATCGTACCGATTGATTTAATGCTAGGATTTTGGCACAGGGACGGTGGTGTTTCACAAAAAGAACATGGGGCAAATCTTAATAAAAATTTAAAAGGTTTTTTTGGAAACACCACCGTCCCTGTGCCAAAAAATCATATTATGCTACTTAGCGGACCTAATACGGGCGGTAAGACTGTTACGCTCAAGACGGTAGGACTATTCTGCTTGATGAGTGCATGCGGGATTTTTGTTCCGTGCTTTTCAGCTAAACTACCTGTTTTTGGTAGTGTTTACTGCGATATAGGAGACGGACAGAGCATTGCCGAGAGTTTGTCGACATTTAGTTCTAGGCTTATTCGTCTAAAGGAAATAACAGATAATATGAATGACAATAGCCTTTTGCTTCTTGACGAATTGGGAGCCGGAACTGACCCCAATGAGGGTTCGGCGCTTGCAATCGGGATAATTGAGAGGATTAAGGCTGTAGGTACTATGGCACTTATTACCACACACTTTGGCGAACTTAAAAAATATTCGGCGGGCGATTCCAAGATAATCGGTGCGAGTATGCAATTCGACGACGAAACCTTGCGCCCTACTTACAAGTTGATTACGGGAATCCCCGGAGTAAGTAACGCTATTCGAATTGCCGATAATCTAGGATTGGATAAGCGTATTTTAGATATAGCTAATAAGTATCTCAAGTCGGGACACTTAGAATTTGAGAATGCTTTACGGGAAGCTCAAAAGCTCAAAAGTTATGCCATTAAGGAACTTGAAAAAGCCGAAGAATATAAATTAGTAACAGCAAAAGCGAAAAGTGACATTGAATATGAACTGTATAATTTAGCTCGTCAAAGAGAGAGTATTAACAAACGCGCGAAAGTTGAGATAGATAAGCTCATTGAAAAAAGCAAAGCTTCCGCGGACGAAATTATAACCAAGCTAAAAGAATGCCTAAAGCAAAGTGATGAAAGAGCGTATTTTGAAGCACGCAAGCTTGCCGTGCAAATTGGCAATTTAGTTCAAGTTGAGGAGAAAAAAATTGTAGAGTACAAACCGCTTGCAGTGTCCAAAATAAAAGTAGGCATGTCTGTAATTGTTGTGTCGCTTGATTCTGAGGGAATAGTAAAATCGGTTGATTTACACAAAAAAACAGCGCAAGTCATCGTAGGAAATATGACGGTAAAAGTAAAGACTAATGATTTAGCGCAAGTAAACTTTATAAAGACGGCTAGCAACAGTTTGAATAATAATCGTAAAAACACATTGTCTGTCCATACTGATTCTGAACCAAAATCATCAGAGGCTAGAGAACTCAATATAATAGGTCAAACCGTAGATGAAGGAACGCAGCTGTTAGATATTTTCCTAACCGAATGTATCACGACTGGAGTAAAAAATATCCGTATTATCCACGGCAAAGGTACAGGAGCGTTAGGAAGAGGAATCCAATCTCACCTCAAAACTTTACCATATGTTATTTCTTACGAATATGGCGGACACTACGACGGCGGTACAGGTGCGACTGTAGCTGAGTTAAAATAAAGAAAGCTGAAGTTATCCAAATCAGTTTTTGAAAGATAATTAAATAAAAAACAAATACTCAAAGAGCTTTATTTTCTAAAAAAGTTAAATAAAGCAAGAGATAGGAACCACATCGTTTGTATGCTTATTACATACAAAGTATAATTTTTCAAAATTTACACACATTAAAATTATGCGTACCGGGAAGTCTGCTAATTACATACGGAAAATCATTGGATTAACGTTAGTTTTGATATTGGTCGCTACAGCTTTGCATTATAATTTTGATGATTTCAATGATTTACCTAGCGAAATTAAGCTTACAAGGGAAGAACTAAATCACTTTAGAGTAGGGAATTTTAGTCATAAGATTAGTGGTGTTATGCCTTGTGTGGCGGGTGAAGAAGTCATTACCGCCGATATGACCTTTACTATGTTTAAGGTCGTTCCGGTGCGAAAGGCGACGCTTAGTATTGTACCCGAACGTAAGGTTTATGTAGGAGGACGGGTGGTCGGGATAACTGTTAAGTCTGACGGTTTGATTGTTTCGGGAAACAGCGAACTTAATACGGCAGGCGGTAAAGTTAATACCCTTGAAGGTAGCGACTTAAAAATCGGCGATATTATAGTTGAAATAGACGGCGTTAGGGTAACGGGAGCGGGTTGTGCGGATAAGATAATTGAGGCTAAGACGGAAGATAACGGAACATTGGAAGTTAAGTTTGACAGAGGCGGCAAAGAGATGATGACCACCGTCAAATATGTGCTTGATAAAGATACAGGCAGCCGAAAACTTGGGCTTTGGGTACGAGACAGTATCGCCGGCGTGGGGACTTTGACATACACACGTCTTGACGGGCGTTATGGGGCGTTAGGGCATCCGATTGCTGATATGGAAACCAAGGTTAGTGTTCCGGTACAAAGCGGCAGGATTTTTAATTGCAATATAGTTGGCGCGACAAAAGGCAAGCGCGGCGCACCGGGTGAACTTAAAGGAAGTTTTGCGAGGAGTGGAAATTTTGTCGGCAGTATAGATAAAAATACCAATTACGGGATATTTGGCAATATGACTAATCTTGAGCAGGTACACGAAAAGGATGAGCTTTTACCCATAGGCAATCGTACCATGGTTAAGCCCGGCAAAGCTAAAATAATGGCAACTGTAGACGACAAACGGGAAACCTATGACATAGAAATAATCAAGACTAACAATCAAAAATCACAAAGCGACAAAAGTATGATAGTAAGCGTCACAGATAAACGTCTTTTAGACAAAGTAGGCGGAATAGTACAAGGTATGAGCGGAAGTCCAATCATCCAAAACGGTCGCATAGTAGGCGCCATAACTCACGTCTTCGTCAACGACCCGACAAAAGGATATGGCATCTATCTTGATTGGATGTATAATGAGTAGAACAGCAAAAAATCAACCTTAAAAAGTAAATCTAAACGATTGATTTTTTTTGTATATTATAGTATAATTAATACTGATAGGAGGGGAATAAAAAATAGATTTTTGATTGTAATCGCGGCTTTAGAGTCAAATTTGCATAGTAAAATTAAGAAAAAAAGCAAGTTTCTCGTGAAATCTGTGTTATAGTTCTTTATAATTGCCCAAAAGCAAAAAGTATGGGACGGCGGTTTTTAATTTTTTAATTAGGTTGCGTACTGTTTTATTACATAAGTTTCCTTCCAAATCAAAATAAAACATGAATTCAAAGTCGCTTCCCATAATTGGACGGGATTCCAGTTTGGTTAGGTTTAATCCGTTCTCAGCGAAAAGTTTTATGATATTGAAAAGGGCACCGGCTTTATGTTCCAGTGTAAGCATTATGCTGATTTTATTGGCGTTTTCATAAACTTCAAACTTTTTACTTATACATATAAACCTTGTACGGTTGTTGTCGCTGTCTTGAATATTTTGCTTTAGTGTGCTAAGGTTATATATGTTAGCGCATTTTTTTGATGAGATTGAGGCTATGTCTTTGCGTCCGCTATTACTTACAAATTTTGCCGATTCTGCTGTGTTGGGGGAAAGTATAACTTTTATATTCGGATGATGCTCAAGGAATTTTGAGCATTGTTTTTCCGCCATGTGATGAGTATAAATTTCTTTAATATCTTCAATTTTTGTGTTTTGAATCCCTAATAAATTATGCTCAACAGGCAGTTTGACAGCGCTTACAATAAAAAATTTATACGACTTAAAAAGATCATAAACCTCGGTTACAGAGCCGGCATTAGAATTTTCGATAGGTAAAATCCCGTAATCGGCATGTCCGTTGTCGACAACTTTGAATACGTCTTTGAATTTAGCTACATATACAAGATTTGGTATTTTGAAAAGCCTTTCCGCCGCAGTTTCCGAAAAAGCGCCTGCAATTCCTTGACACGCTACAGTTGCAGACAGGGGAAAATCCTTTAAAACTTTGAAATCTTCTGCCATGATAAAATTTTAACACAAAACGCTTGAATTAGCAAGTAAAATTACTTTACACTGTGCAAAAAAAGTTGTATAATGTAAATATGGGTCTGAGGGTTTGCTCAATTGCAAGCGGTAGTAAGGGTAACTGCATATATATTGCCAGCAATAAATGCTGTTTGCTTGTTGATTTGGGTATTTCGTTAGCGCGGGTTGAAACGGCTCTTAAATCGCTTGGAACTACCGGCGGGCGAATTGAAGGACTATTGCTTACGCACTGTCATTCCGATCACATTTCCGGAGTTGAGTCATTTGTCAAAAAATACGGCGTATATGTCTTTGCTTCAACCCAAATGACAGACGGGTTGTACGGCAAATTGGGAGTAACTCTCCGCCGAAAAATTGTCCCGATAGAGGAAAATGACTTTTTTATCGGGGATATTACCGTATCGCCCTTTGCCGTCAGTCACGATGTGCCGTGTTTGGGCTTTAGCTTTTATTCGGACGGTGCAAAAATCAGCGTGGCGACAGACTTAGGGAGTGTAGGCAACATAGTGATGAGCAAAATCGCCGATAGCGATATTGTACTTATTGAAGCTAATCACGACGAGCAAATTTTGAAAAGCAACCCAAAATATCCTTATCACCTTAAACAGCGGATACTGTCTAATTGTGGACATTTAAGCAACACACGGTGCGGTGAAGTAATAACTAAATTATACGAGGGCGGTGTAAAACAAGTCATTTTAGGGCATTTGTCCGAAAGCAACAACACGCCGGAGTTAGCATTAAAAACGGTTAAAGAAATACTTAAGAATAACTTTATTGAGCCGGATAAGGATATATCAATTACTGTTGCCATACAGGAGAAGATGTCTGCCGTATATGAAATCAATGTAGGCTAATACTACTTACATGAATAATACAAAACAAGAAGAAAAACAACAGGTGTATCTAGACCATTCGGCGACTACGCCGCTTGACCCGACAGTGCTTGCCGCTATGCTTCCTTACTACGGTGATGTTTTCGGTAACGCAGACAGTGTGCATTCTTACGGACGGCAAGCGGCTGCTGCGGTTGATACGGCGAGGCGGAGTATAGCCGCTTTGATAGGCGCTAAAAACAGCGAGATTTATTTTACAAGCGGTGGTACGGAGGCTAATAATTGGGTTATTAAACGGGTGCCGTACGCCAGACTAGATAAAGGTAATCATGTTATCATTACGGCTATAGAACATCCGTCAATATTAAGTCCTGCAAAACAATTAGAAGACGAAGGCTACAAAGTCACATATGTGTCTGTAGATAAAAATGGTATAGTTAGCCCCTCCGATATTGCAAAAGCTATCACCGGCAAAACAACGCTTATTAGCGTAATGCTCGCAAATAATGAAATCGGGTCAATCCAACCTGTTGCCGAAATAGCTGAAATTGCAAAAAAACATAAAATCGCCGTTCATACCGATGCTGTGCAAGCAGTTGGTTTGATAGATATAAATGTAACAAAACTCGGTGTTGATTTTCTAACTCTCTCGGCGCATAAGATTTACGGACCAAAAGGTATAGGCTGTCTTTATATAAAAGGCGGTCAAAAAATAGACAAGTTGATTGCCGGCGGACATCAAGAGAGAGCGCATAGGGGCGGAACAACCAATGTGCCGGGAATTGTCGGTTTTGCAAAAGCTTTAGAAATTGCTGTTCGCGATATAGACAAAAACAGTCAGAAGTTACGTAAATTAAGAGATTATTTTGTGAGCGAGGTGCTCAGGCGTGTAGAACACATCAAATATAACGGTCATGAAACACTTAGATTACCGCACAATACTAACTTCACTTTTGATTTTTTAGAAGGCGAATCTTTGATAATGTCGCTGGATTTGGATGGCATTGCATGCTCGTCCGGTTCGGCGTGTTCGTCCGGCTCACTGACCCCGTCGCACGTAATATTAGCTATAGGAATTCCCGAAGAAAAAGCCCAAGGTTCGATTAGATTTAGTCTAGGTAAAAATACTACAAAAGCTCAAATAGATTATACAGTCGAAAAAATAGCAGAACGAGTGGATAAGCTTAGACAAATGTCCCCGTTATTTAAGCAGTTTAAAGATAGTAAAAAGCTAATATAATTTAAGATAAAATAGGATAAAATCATATGTATAACGAAACTGTACTAAAAGAATTTGCTTCTCCGCAAAATGTCGGAGAAATGCCGGACGCTAACGGGATTGGACAAGCGGGTAACGAATCATGCGGTGACTTAATGCAAATATTTATTAAAGTTGTGGACAATGTAATTGTTGAGACAAGTTTTTTGACTTTTGGATGCGCTGCTGCAATTGCATCGTCTAGTATGGCAACTTCTATGATAAAGGGTAAAACAATTGAGGAAGCCCTCAAGCTCACTAATAAACAGGTGGTTGATAAACTTGACGGCTTGCCGGCTCAAAAGGTTCACTGTTCGGTGATGGCGGAAGAGGCTGTGCGAGCGGCAATTGATAACTACCGACAAAATAAAATTTAATTAATCAAGTCCAAATTGGTTATGCACACAAAGGAGAATAAAAAATGAAAATTTCTAAAGCGGAATACCTAAGCAATAATCTTATCGGTCAACGTCTTTTTGAACTTAGGAAGAAAAAAAACGTTACGTTGTTGCAAATGCAGGAGGGAGTCGGACATTCGCATAGCATTATCAGCAGATGGGAGCGTAGTTTGTATACGCCTAATGTTTTTGCGCTTATAGCGTTAGCAGAATATTTTGAGGTAACAACCGATTATCTTTTACATTTGGAATAACTGTATATTTGTATGATTATTGCGCATACTATCTTTGCAAGGAGGTAAAATGCGATGTACAGAACCGCACTTATCGGAATGGCTGTTGGCACGGTTGTCGGGGCGCTTGTAGTAAATTCGTTTAGACCCGCTAATGATATGGTCAACAAAGCAAAAAGCAAGGTAAAGGGCAAGCTTGACGATATGATGATGCCGGAGCAATCCCAAATGCTAGAATAGTAGGACTTGTCTCTATATTATCTAGAACATAAAAATGACCCTCACATCACAAAAAGTGAGGGTCATTTTGTGCTGAAAATCAAACAGTCATTATGCAAAATCTGTCTTGCAGAGGATAAAATCAGTAGATACACCGAAAAAATCCGACAACGCGATTACAGCAAATACATTAGGAATATAAATACCACGCTCCCATCTACTGATAATGCTGTGCGAATAGCCAACTTCATTTTGAAGCTCGACAAGAGTAAGACTTTTTTCATCTCTAAGCTCTTTTAGGCGCTTACCGATTAGGTTTTCGTTGATATATTTTGCTCTCATTTTATTATTATACCTCACTTTTATAAAAAAAATCATGAGTTGTACGATATTACACATTGTAAAATAATTGAAATAAGTATTTGTAGTTTTTGTTGATTTTTTTAATATGTTTGTAATTTTGTTGCTCATTTTAGCTGTTGCTGTGCGCCAGACAAAAAATCCCGCGTAAAAATTATTATACGGCATTATACCGCTTGACAAGTTTGGTTAATTTGTCGTATACTTGTTAGGTCTGTTAAACAGACTATGCGCACACGGTGGGCGTTTAGGAAAATTATCTCTAAACATTAAGAGGTGCCAATTGTGTATCCGCCTAAGATTTCCGAGGCGCAGAGAGAAAAGGAGGACTGGAAAATATGTATGCTATCATTGTAACAGGCGGTAAGCAGTACAAGGTTGCCGCAGGCGATGTTTTAGATGTCGAACTTCTTGACGGCGCAGTGGGGGCTAAGGTTGATTTGCCCGTGCTTATGATTTCAGGGGACAAACCTAAGGTAGGTGCGGAAGTGGGAGGCAAAACCGTTAAGGCGGAAATTGTAGCTCATGGCAAAGACAAAAAAATTGTCGTCTATAAATACAAGCCAAAAAAGAATGTGCGCAAAAAACAAGGTCACAGACAATTGTTTACGCGTATCAAAATCGGTAAAATCGGTTAAATGACTACTGTAGAAATAATCCGCAGAGGCGGTCATATTACACATATTGACTGTAACGGTCACACTAATTACGGCGTGACCGGAGAGGACATAGTTTGTGCGGCGTTGTCAAGTGTGGTTCAAACGGCGCTCCTCGGACTTATGTCGGTAGTTGGGATTGCAGTTAAATATAAAAAAGACGAAAATGCCGGAAAACTTAGTATAACTGTGCCCGACGGTATTACGGACGAACAACGCAAAGCCGCCGACTATATATTAGAAACAATGTTGTTGGGTATTAGCGACCTCAACGAAGGTTATTCGGATTTTGTGGAGCTAATAATTAAAAAATAAGAGGTTAATCATGTTTATTAATATTCAATTATTTGCATCTAAGAAAGGTGTAGGTTCATCTAAAAACGGTCGTGACAGTGCGGCGAAGCGTTTAGGTGTTAAGCGTCAAGACGGACAAACTGTACTTGCCGGCAATATTTTGGTGCGCCAAAGAGGGACTAAATTCCATGCCGGTAGCAATGTAGGTATCGGTAGCGACGATACGCTTTTTGCACTGACAGGCGGAGTCGTTAAATTTGAACGCTATGACAAAACGCGTAAGCAAGTGAGCGTATATCCGGCATAATGTAAGAGAATAGGGATTAGAGAGTAGGTTAGAATGTTATGGAGAAAAATATTGAGTCTAACCGGATTATTCTTACTAATGCAGTTAATTTTTGTCCGCGTCAATCAATTGAATGCGGACAAATGTTTCGTTATAGGGCAGAAAAAGGCGGTTATACGGTATATTCGGCGGATAAGCTGTGTTTTGTATATGAGGACGGCGGTTCGGTGATAATAGAAACGGCTGATACTGCATACTTTGATAATTTTTTTGATTTTAATACCGACTATGGTATTATCACCCAAATGCTTAGCCGTTATGATGAGTTAAAAGAGAGCGTTGATTACGGTAAGGGCATCCGCATATTTAAGCAGGATTTATTTGAGACAATTATTAGTTTTATTATTTCGGCTAATAATCATATTCCGCGTATTAGAAGTATTATTGAGCGCATTTGCGAGATTGCGGGACAAAAGATTGATGATTATTACGCTTTCCCCACACTTGAAAATTTGAGCCGTCTTGCCGAGGATGATTTTGCTAAAATTGGCGCGGGCTACAGAGCAAGATACTTAGTCGACACAGTGCGGATTTTGCATGAGACAGATATTCTTAGTGCGCTTATTTCTATTAACAACAACGCGCTAATACATAAAAACTTGCTATTATTACAAGGGGTAGGCGATAAAGTGGCTAACTGCATAGCTCTATTTGGGCTTGCCGTTACCGCAAGTTTTCCCGTTGACACATGGATATTTAAGACGCTTGGTACGGAAGAATTAAACACCCCTGATAAAGTAAGAAGATATTATCAAAATAGGTATGGTAATTTGGCAGGGTATGCGCAACAATATTTATTCTGGAAGGCTAGAAATGGGAAGTAACAAATTAATTTATATTTACATCATTATCCGGAGACAACACACGAATGAAAGGTAAAATCATAAAAGTTTCAGGACCGTTAGTAGTGGCGGAGGGAATGGCGGATGTCAAAATGTACGATGTTGTCCGCGTTTCTAGTCATAAGCTTATCGGCGAGGTTATAGAGCTTAGGGGCGACAGGGCGTCTATTCAAGTCTATGAAGACACGAGTATGCTGGGGCCTGGCGAGGAAGTTGTTTCGTCAGGTATGCCTCTTTCCGCAGAATTAGGACCCGGTTTGATAGGCGGGATTTTTGACGGAATCGGCAGACCTCTTGCCGAACTTCTTAAAATATACGGCGACCGTATCGGGCGGGGAGCGCAAGTCACATCGCTTGACCGTCAAAAAAAGTGGAAGTTTGTTCCGTCAAAAAAAGTGGGAGATGCTGTCACTGCGGGCGATATAATAGGTATTGTACAAGAGACGGAAATTGTCGAACACAGCGTAATGGTTCCATTTGGTGTGACGGGGAAAATAGTATCCATAAAAAAGGGAAGCTATACTGTAGAGGAAACAGTTGCCATTATCGAAAGCTCTGACAGTAAAAAAACAGATATCACAATGCTTAGGCATTGGCCGGTACGTAAAAGGCGTCCGTACGTCGAAAAGCTTGCCCCCGATGAGCCGTTAATTACAGGACAACGGGTTATCGATACGCTTTTCCCTATAGCTAAGGGCGGTGTTGCTGCTGTTCCCGGACCGTTCGGCTCTGGTAAGACGGTTGTTCAGCACCAAATTGCCAAGTGGGCGGATGCCGATATTGTTGTGTATATCGGTTGCGGAGAGCGCGGTAACGAAATCACCGATGTGCTTAATGAGTTTACCGAGCTTATCGACCCGAGGACAGGGCACAGTCTGATGAAACGCACCGTGCTTATAGCTAACACCTCCGATATGCCTGTTGCCGCGAGAGAAGCCAGTATTTATACGGGTATTACCATTGCCGAATACTTTAGGGATATGGGATATTCGGTTGCCGTTATGGCTGACTCCACATCTCGCTGGGCAGAAGCCTTACGCGAAATGGGCGGCCGCTTAGAGGAAATGCCCGGTGACGAGGGATATCCGGCTTATCTGTCCTCACGCCTTGCCGAGTTTTACGAAAGGGCGGGAAAGGTAAGGCTTCTAGGAAAAGAAAACAAAATCGGAGCTGTTACGGCAATCGGAGCCGTTTCACCGCCGGGCGGCGATATGTTTGAACCTGTTTCGCAAGCTACGCTCCGTATTGTTAAGGTCTTTTGGGGACTGAGCGCCGCGTTAGCGTACAAAAGACATTTCCCAGCCATTGATTGGCTTACAAGCTACTCTTTGTACGATGACCGCCTAAAAAATTGGTACGACAAAAATGTTTCGGGAGAATTTAACAAGCTTAGAGAAGAAGCCTCGTTTATCTTACACGAGGAAGCAAAGCTAAACGAAATTGTCAAGCTGGTAGGAATGGACGCGTTATCATTTGCCGACCGCTTAGTGACAGAGACGGCAAAGTCAATCAGAGAGGACTATCTCCACCAAAACGCTTTCCACGAAACAGACTCCTACACCTCACCTAATAAGCAGTTTAAGATGTTAAAGCTAATTATCAAGTGTCACAAGCTATGCCTGAAAGCTATAAATAACGGCGCGGACATTGACGATATTCTAAAAGTCGAAGCCCGAAGTAAGGTCGGTCGGGTAAAATATGTAACAGACGAGGAGTCGAATGAGTATGACGAAGTATTAAGAGAGATAAAAGAGGAATTAGCGGTGCTTGACGGAAAGAGATTTTAACCACTATGTCAAAGTTATTATTACATCAGACTTGTCATTGTGATGAGAAACGAAGCAATCCTGCATTTTATATTGTCATTGCGAGGAGCCAAGCGACGCGGCAATCTTATGGTTAGAGCGATTACCTTTTGTGGGATTGCTTCGTCGCTAACGCTCCTCGCAATGACACTCACAAGGAAATTATGTTAGGAGAAAAACCATATGCACACATTAACACATAACACAAAAGGATTACCCGAAGTTATCAGTAATTTTTAAAGGACACAATAATGTTAAAAGAATACAAAACTATTACCGAGGTTGTCGGTCCTCTTATGCTTGTTGAGGGGGTAGACGGCGCTAAGTATAATGAGCTTGTCGAGATTGTCGAGGCAGGCGGAGAAAAACGCAAGGGGAAAGTCTTAGAGATAGACGGTGACCGCGCGCTTGTTCAGTTATTTGAATCTAACAGGGGTCTCAAAATTTCGTCTTCTAAGGCGAGGTTTTTGGGCAGAGGACTGGAACTTGGTGTGTCAAGCGGTCTGTTAGGGCGGAGCTTTGACGGTATGGGCAACCCTATCGACGGGGGCGAGCGGATTTTAGCTGAAAAAAGGATGGATGTAAACGGACGACCGCTTAATCCGTACGCTAGAGCATATCCTAACGAGTTTATACAGACGGGCATATCGGCAATTGACGGACTTAATACGCTTGTAAGAGGTCAAAAACTCCCCGTTTTTTCGGCGAGTGGTCTGCCTCATGCAAGTCTGGCCGCGCAAATCGCCCGCCAAGCATCGGTATTAAATTCGGGAGACTCGGACTTTGCGGTAGTCTTTGCCGCAGTAGGAATCACTCATGAGGAAGCCGATTATTTTATCAGCGATTTTAACCGCACGGGTACAATTGAGAGAGCGGCATTGTTTATAAATCTTGCGTCCGACCCGGCAATCGAGCGTATAGCGACTCCCCGTATGGCTCTTACCGCCGCCGAATATTTGGCGTACGATATGGGCAAACATGTGCTTGTTATCATTACCGATATTACTAATTACGCCGAGGCGCTTAGAGAGGTTTCGGCGGCGAGAAAGGAAATTCCCGGCCGCCGCGGTTATCCCGGTTATATGTATACCGACTTAGCGTCGCTGTATGAAAGAGCGGGGAAAATCAAGGACACCAAAGGCTCAATTACGCAAATCCCTATCCTTACCATGCCCGAGGATGATAAGGCTCACCCTATTCCTGATTTGACGGGGTACATTACCGAGGGGCAAATCATTCTTTCAAGAGAACTCCACCATAAGGGGGTTGTTCCGCCGATTGATGTTTTGCCGAGTTTGTCCCGCCTAAAGGATAAGGGAATAGGCAAGGGGAAAACCCGCGAAGATCATGCCGACACAATGAATCAGCTTTTCGCCGCGTACGCTATCGGTAAGGAAAATAAAGAACTTTCGACAATCTTAGGCGATGCAGCTTTAACTGAAACGGACAGAAAATTTGCTAAATTCGCTGACGAGTTTGAAAAAGAATATATATCACAAGGTTTTAATAAAAACCGCTCGATTGAGGATACATTAAATCTAGGCTGGAAGCTATTAGAAATTCTGCCCGAAACTGAGCTGAAGAGAATCAAAAAAGAGCATATAGATAAATATTACGGAAAGAGCCGTTTGGCATGATATGGTTGCTTAATAGCAAATTTGAGAAGATGAGAATTAATTAAATCACAGTAATAATAGTTGTGTTTACTGTGCATTTATGCTATACTTATTAGAAAGTTTTGCGAGAATAAAAAAGAGGTGTCAAAATTGAAATACGAAAAACTGGACAGCAAGCCAAATTTGACCGGAATACAAGAAGAGATTCTTGATTTTTGGAATAGCGACAAAACATTTGAAAAATCTTTAAACAATAAGAAAAAGGGTGAAGTTGTATTTTATGACGGACCGCCTTTTCCTACTGGCAAGCCGCATCACGGTACGGTTTTGGTGTCATTTATTAAGGATATGGTGGCGCGCTATTGGTCTATGCGGGGTTTTTCCGTCCCGCGGGTTTGGGGATGGGATTGTCACGGTCTTCCTATTGAAACTCAAGCTGAGACAAGGTTGGAAATCAAGGGTAAAAACGAAATCGAAAATGTGGTAGGTGTAAAGAAGTTTAATGAAACCTGCTTTGACATTGTATCCAAAAGTAATGACGCTTGGAGAGTTTATGTAAATGAAATGGCTAGATGGGTAGATTATGACGGAGCGTACAAAACGATGGACACAAATTACATGGAAAGTGTTTTGTGGACATTCAAAGAATGCTATAATAAAGGGTTAATTTACCAAGATTACAGAGTTGCGCCGTATTGCACACGTTGCGAAACGTCGCTTTCTATTTCGGATACGCGCGAATCCGATTCTACGCGTCCGAGACAAGACCCGTGGGTGATAGTCAAATTTAAGACGAGAGAAAAAATCAACGACAAACCGGCGTTTTTAATGGCTTGGACTACGACTCCATGGACATTGCCCTCTAATATGGCTTTGGCAGTAGGAAAGGATATAGAATACGCGTATGTTGATATAGGTGATAAAATCCTTATCGCGACAGTGTCCGCGTTAACTAAATATGAGAAAATTTTTGGTAAGGAGCCTAATGTTGTAAAAATAGTCAAGGGAGCCGAACTTATAGGAAAGGAATACATCCCGCTTTTTGATTATTTTAAACATAAGAAAACAGAAGGCGCTTTTAAGGTTATTAACGCGGATTTTATAGACTCAAATGAAGGGATAGGCATAGTACACATAGCCCCCGCTTTTGGTGAGGATGATTATTGGGCATGTAAAGCAAACGGTATTCCGCTTGTGAACCCTGTGGATGATAAAGGATTGTTTACCTGTGATGTTAAGGATTTTGCTAATAGACATGTCATTGAAGCTAATCAAGATATTATTCGCTTTTTAAGAGCAAATGCCGCTGTTGTTGACGCAGGGACTATTGAGCATAATTACCCGCATTGCTGGCGATGCCGCCAACCTTTAATTTATAAAGCGATGGAGGCATGGTATTTTTCAATTGATAAGATTAAAGATCGTTTGATAAAGGCAAATGAGTCAATTAACTGGATTCCGGAAACAGTTAAAGACGGCAGATTCGGAAATTGGCTTAATAACGCGAGAGACTGGAATATCTCCAGAAATAGATATTGGAGTACGCCTATTCCAGTGTGGGAATGTGAAAGTTGTAATGATAGGACAGTGCTTGGGAGTATAGATGAGATTTATCAAACGGGCGGCGTAAGATTAACTGACTTGCATAAACATCACATGGACGAGGTGACTTTTGTATGCGTATGCGGCGGAACTAAAAAACGTGTGCCTGAGGTTTTGGATTGCTGGTTTGAGACAGGTGCTGTTCCGTATGCGCAAAAGCACTATCCTTTTGAAAATAAGGAATGGTTTGAATCACATTTTCCTTGTGATTTTGTTGTGGAGTATACGGGTCAAATCAGGTGTTGGTTTTATTATTTGCATGTTATTGCGGTGGCTCTCTTTGATAAACCTGCATTCAAGAATTGTATTGTTCACGGAACGGTTTTAGCCAAGGATGGAAAAAAACTTTCTAAGTCTTCAAAAAATTATACCGATCCGATGGATTTGATGAAAAAATACGGAACGGACGCATTTAGATTATACTTGTATCAGTCGGCGGCTATGCTGGTAGGAGATTTACTTTTTGACGAAACAGGTTTGCAAACTTCCTTGCAGCAAATTCTTTTACCGTTATGGAATGCGTGTAGTTTCTATTCCTCGTACGCGGAGATAGACGGATATGTGTATAAAAAATCCACTAAACCTAACTCAAGTAATCAATTAGACAGATGGATGTTGGCTAAATTATACGAAGCGCATAAAAAAATAACAGAAAAAATGGACGCATATAAAATCGATGAGTTTATCGGTGAAATTGTTTCCTTGATTGACGGACTGACAAATTGGTATATCAGAAGGTCGCGCAGAAGATTTTGGGGCAGTGAATTTAGTAAGGATAAAAATGACGCTTACGATACTCTTTCTTATGTATTGGTTAACACTTGTAAATTGTTAGCGCCGGTTGCTCCTATTTTATCTGAAAAATTGTATAAGTATTTGACGGGAGAACATTCAGTCCATTTAGCTGATTGGCCGCAAATTGCTGATAAATATCGTTCTGAGGAATTGCTTGTTGAAGTTGATTTGATTCAAAAAGTTATTTATTTAGCAAGGTCAATCAGAAACAAGAACGGTGTAAAAAACAGACAGCCGCTTTCAAAGCTGCAGGTCGCTTTTTCTAACGCAAGCAATTTGCATATTATTGATAAGTCACGGCAAGTTATTTGTGAGGAACTTAACGTAAAAGAAATAGAGATTATCCGTGATTTAGAAGCTATAGCACAGGTGCAGTATCAGCCTAATTTTGCGGTGTTAAGTAAAAAATATGGAAGCAAGATTTCAGAAATAATTAAGGCTATCAGAAATAAGCAGTTTAAGGCGGATAAAAACAGACTAATAATTTCTGTAAATGGTGAAAAGTTGATACTGGATGAAGAAGACGTATTAATTAATTACCATGCGAAATCAGGTTTGCATGTGATGAGTGATTACGGGATTATTGCTGCTCTTGACTTAACTATAACACCCGAGTTAAAAAGAGAGGGTATAGCTAGAGAAATTGTCAGAAATATTCAAGATGCGAGAAAACAATTATCGTGTGATATTACTGAAAAGATTGCGATATCATTTATGGGCGAAAAGCCTCCTAGCGAATGGATGGAGTATATTTGTAACGAAACGTTAAGTAGTGTTTTGAATTTTGACAAAGAAGACATGCAATGTAAGATACCGTTGGATAGCGGAAATATAGTAGTGTTAATTAAACGTACAAGCGCATAAGTGTAGAAGCATTATTAAGTGGTTTGTAGTTTTTGATTATGGCGCAAAAATCAATTAATCCGACAAGAATAGAACTTAGACGGTGTAAGACTCGTCTAAAGTCTGCTACGGCGGGACATAAACTCCTAAAGGATAAGCTAGACGAAATGGTCCGGCAGTTTTTGACGTTAGTTCGTAATGCTAAAAAAATGAGGGAAGAGGTTGAGACGGAGCTAACGGATGCTCTTAAAGGCTTTGTGATTGCTAAAGCTGTAGCAGGAGGGCAGGCAATCGAATCGGCCTTGAGTCTACCGTCGCTGTCATTTAGTATCGAAACGGCGTCAAGAAGCATTATGGGTATCACTGTTCCTGTTATTAAAACAAAATCTTTTAATGAGATTAAAGTAATGCCGTACGGGTTAGCGTCCGTTCCGCCGGAATTAGATCAAGCTATTATAAAATTTTACACTTTTATGGAAAAGTTATTAAAACTTGCCGAAGCTGAAAAAACATGTGCCCTCCTTGCCGAAGAAATGGAAAAAACCCGCCGAAGGGTAAATGCGTTAGAATATATAATGATTCCCGAATTAAAGGAGATAATACAATATATTCAAATGAAACTGGACGAGAATGAACGGGCGGGATTGGTAAGGCTTATGAAGGTAAAGTTGAAAATAAACAAATAGTAATAAATCAAATTTGGTAAGATTATTTTGATCTTGCCTTTTTTTGTATACTTTAGCAATTCGTCAAAAATTGCTTGCAGGAGTTAGCCGACGATATGATGAATTAACAAAAGAGGCATAGTTGTGTTAGTATGTATTTTGCAAAGCAAAATACATACTTTTGTTTTAATTTATGCTTTACAATTCTTTACAAAACTTTTCTAAAACTTGCTTGAATTGTACATAATAACATGGTAAAATTAAATCACGGTGACAAGAAGTGTTGCCGAAATTTAAGGAGATAAAAATTAAAACAATGAAAAAGCTAACAAAACTTTTGCTCGTGTCTATGTGCCTCGCTTTAGCTATTGCAGTATTTGCAGCTTGCGGCAACAGGGATACAATCATGGTAGTAGTCCGCGAATCGGGCAGCGGAACAAGAGCCGAGTTTGATAGAAATGTGGGTATAGGCGGAGTCGACCAGCCTGTTTTGTCCGGTCAAATACACGAAATTACTTCTAACGGTCAAGTAATTACTTCGGTTGCGGAAAATCCGCTTGCTATCGGTTATATTTCTGCCGCGACGGTTGATGCCAGAGTAAGAGCTATAACTATAGATGGACATGCGCACACCTCACTTAATTTTCCTATCGCAAGACCTTTTATTGCCGCTCATCATAATACAGTCGAGCTTCAAGCGTTTGCGCAAGCTTTTTGGAATTTTCTAGGAAGCGCAAGAGCTGCCGCGGCTATCGGTTTGACTCATACGGCAGCCGTTCCGGATGCTGACCGCACTAACTGGACTCCGCCCGCAACAAGGCCTGTAGGAGGTCAAATCCTTCTTAGAGGTTCAAGTTCGGTTATGCCCCTTATGCAAAGACTTGTAGCATATTACGTACTGCATACACCCGCGGCTGATGCAGATTTTGATATCAACATGCCTTCGACTTCACAGGGTTTTAATAATACCGACGGAATTCAATCGGGCAATAACAACAGAACTTTCGGATTTTCGAGCGCTGATCTTACGACTGCCCAAGCAGCATTTAGTACTCAACTTCATATCGCTCAAGACGCCATAGCCGTTATCGTACACCCCGACAGTAATATAACTAACCTTACTTTGGCACAAGTTCGCAATATATTTACCGGAGCATATGAGAGATGGTCGGATATAGGCTAAAAAATTAGCTAATAAATAATAATAGCATATAGACGGCATTTGCGCCGGCTATATGCTTATTTGTATAAAAACATGAAAATAACAGCAAAAGAAAAATCAAATTTTACCGAAATCTTTTTTAAGGGGCTATTCTTGTCTTGCGCTATATTTTCAATTGTAGCTGTACTGGGGATATTCTTTTTTCTCTTGTGGGAAGGTATTCCCGCTATAAGACAAATAGGCTTTTTTAATTTTATTTTCGGAAGGACTTGGCGCCCTAACCGTGAAGATCAGTTGACCGGAGAAGTGTTAGGAAGTTATGGCATATTTAATATGATTATCGGGTCGCTTTTCGCAACGGCGGGCGCGGTAATAATGGGCGGCGGTTTGGGTGTACTCACGGCAATATTTCTGTCAAGATTCTGTCCTCAAAAAATCAAACCGGTACTTACTCAAACATTTAATTTACTTGCGGGAATACCGTCGGTGGTGTTCGGGTTTTTTGCTATGCGGGTACTTCTTCCCGCTAATATACGGATGAGTTTTTTCGGATTGTTTGATTTTCCGCCGCTACCGATAGGATTAGGGATGTTTTCATCCAATATGAACGGCGCAGGGCTTCTTGCGGTAAGTATAATACTCGCCGTTATGATTACGCCTATAACAATAGCTATATCAAGATCAAGCATTGACGCTGTTGATTCCGCGTATTTTGAGGGCGCGCTTGCTTTGGGCGCTACAAAACCGAAGGCTATATTCAGTGTTGTTGTTCCCGCCGCAAAAAGCGGGATATTCGCAGGAGTCATTTTGGGGCTTGGACGCGCTATAGGCGAGACTATGGCGGTAGTTATGGCACAAGGCGGGGCGGCGGTATTTCCGCCCGGATTTTTTGGATCTTTTCGTGTTATGACGGCGCATATAGTTATGGAGCAAGGATATGCAGAAGGGTTACAGCGGGGCGGGCTTATCGCTACAGGACTCGTGCTGCTCTTTTTTGTTCTTGTTATTAATATTTGCTTTAATTTAATCAAAAACGGTAAAAAGGGCGGAAGGGGATTGTTTGGCACGGTTACCGCCGGTTTCAGGACTCTATGCGACAAAATCTCCCGGGCACAAGCACCCGATCCTTTGCCGGCTAGTGCGATATGCGCTTTTGGAATACGGAATATTGAAAAAAAAGAAGAAAAACTGCAGAGCAAAAAATTGAAAAAAAATGAGAATAAGGCACAAATTATAGATACGACTATTATTGCATCTAATGCGGCAACTAGGTTAATAGCGGCGGAATCTCATAACGAAGTTAAGGGCGGCACTGTATTTTCTTGGAGAAGTGTTGTAGTGCCGATAGCACTTAAAGTAGTCGCTATAATATCGGCAGTTATTGTGGCTTCTTTTTTGTTTCTTATAGTGTTCTTTGTTTTGTCTAACGGCTTGCATCATATATCATGGGGCTTTTTGTTTGGCGAATTCCGCTGGGGCGGAAACGTAACTATATTTTCGTCTATAATCTCAACCTTTATGGTAATTTTTTTAGCGTCGTGTATTACTTTTCCATTAGGGATTTTTACGGCGATTTATTTGGTTGAGTATACAAAAAAAGGAAGCAAAATTGTCGCGGCTATAAGGCTTGCGGTAGAAACGCTCGCAGGTATTCCCAGCATTGTATTTGGTTTATTCGGTATGATACTTTTTGCGGGTATATTCGGGTGGGGGGCTTCGCTATTAGGTGGCGCGCTGACGATAAGTATTATGTCAATTCCGGTAACGGTACGCGCTACAGAAGAAGCACTTTTAGCTGTTCCCGCAAGCTACAGAGAGGGTAGTTATGCGTTAGGTGCGGGTAAATTAAGAACTATATTTAAGATTGTTTTACCGTCGGCTATTCCGGGAATACTTGCGGCTGTTTTGCTTAGTATAGGAAGAATGGTAGCGGAAACGGCGGCGCTTGTATTTACGGCGGGGGCTACAATGGGACCTATTCCTGACGGCTATATGCACGGAGGGACGACTCTCGCGGTTGCGCTTTTTAGTTTGGCCGGTGAAGGATTATATGTTAATGAAGCATTTGCTACCGCAAGTTTATTAATAATTATTGTGCTGTCTCTTAATATTATAGCAACAATTATTGTTTCAAAATTCCAGAAAAAATTACAAGGGTCTCAATCAAAGAAAAAAGCAAAAAAAAAGCTTATGGCTAATTGACAAAAAAAATTCAATGATATATAATTTAGGAGTATAATGAATCAAGAACAAAAGACAATAATTGAGGTAAGAGACCTTGACTTATATTACGGCGAATTCCAGGCACTCAAAAAAATTAATATGGATATCAAGGAACGTGAGGTTACAGCTTTTATTGGTCCGAGCGGGTGCGGCAAGACTACGCTGTTGAAGTGTTTTAACCGTATGATTGACCTTATAGAGGGTTGCCGTACAGAGGGAAATATTTTTATTGAGGGAGTAGAGCTTTTTGACCCTAAGCGTAATGTCAATAAACTTCGTAAAAATGTAGGAATGGTTTTTCAAAAGCCGAATGTTTTTCCCATGACTGTGTATGATAATATTGCTTTTGGTCCAAGGACGCACGGTATTCGTAAAAAGGCGATGCTTGATAAAATTGTTAACGAGAGTCTTGTAAAAGCAAATCTTTGGGATGAGGTTAAAGACAGGCTTAATAAGTCGGGGTTGGCTCTCTCCGGCGGACAGCAACAAAGACTTTGCATAGCCAGAGCGCTTGCCGTTGAGCCTACCGTACTGCTTATGGACGAGCCGACAAGTGCGTTAGACCCTATTTCTACAGGCAAAATAGAGGAGCTTTGCGAGGAGTTAAAAAAACAATATACTATAGTAATTGTTACGCACAATATGCAGCAGGCGACAAGAGTAAGCGATAAAACAGCATTTTTCCTTTTAGGAGAAATGCTTGAATTTGGGGACACCGAACAAGTGTTTTCTCGACCCAAAAACAAAAAATGCGAAAATTATATTACGGGGAGGTTTGGATAGTTTTTATGACAAGAAGCAGATTAGACAGGGATTTAAGCGAGCTAAATTCCAATCTTGTAAAACTCGGGGAACTTGCCGAAGAAGCTATAGAATCGGGCATTGCCTCACTTATCGGATATGACAAGGAACTTGCCGAAAAGGTTATAGCCGGCGATAAAGAAATCAATAAACTCAGCGACTCAATAGAAGCGGACGCTCTTAAGATTTTACTTAGACAACAGCCTGTCGCAAGTGATCTTAGGGTTATCAGTACGGCTCTAAAAATGGTGACAAATCTTGAAAGAATAGGTGACCAAGCGAGGGATATTTGTTCTATAGTCCTGCATTTGTGCGACGAAAAATATCCTTATAAGCTTACAATCATTCCGCAAATGGCGGAGGCTGTCAAAATAATGGTTACGACATGTATTGAAAGTTTTGTTAAACAAGATATAGACTTAGCAAAAAAAGTCGTCAAGATGGATAATAAGGTTGATACTCTTTTTGATACTGTCAGGGAGCAATTAATCGAACGCATTAAAAAAGAATCTCAATACGCCAATCAAGCTATTTACTTAATGATGGTTGCTAAGTACTTTGAAAAAATAGGCGATCATGCTGAAAATATAGCTGAGTGGGTTGTGTATTGTCAAACCGGAGTTAAAAAAATAAAATGGAACGATTAAACGTTAGGATAATGGGATAAAAATATGTTAATATATAATGTAGAAGACGATGAAAGTATCAGAGAACTTGTGCGGTATGCTTTAGAATCTGCAGGATATGAGGTTGCGTCTTTTGAAAGAGCCGAGGAAATGCTTATAGCTTTTGAAACCTGTTTGCCGGATTTAATCGTATTGGATATAATGTTGCCTGGCATGGACGGCATGACGGCACTCAAAAAGATTAAAACTGATTACCCAAATATCAAGGTCATAATGCTAACCGCCAAAACCGCTGAAATTAACAAAGTGCAAGGACTTGACAGCGGAGCCGATGATTATATTTCTAAACCATTTTCGGTTCTTGAATTGCAAGCGAGAGTACGGGCGCATCTTAGGAATTTGTCAATATCCGAGGCTAACAAGATTATAGATATCGGTAGCATTAAAATCAATACGCTTTCGCATTCTGTGACGGTAAACGATAAGGAAGTTTTTCTAACTTATAAAGAATTTGAGCTATTAACTTATCTTGCTAAAAACATCGGTATAGCTATTTCACGCGATATACTTTTGAAAAATATTTGGGGTTTTGATTTTGTCGGTGAAACTCGTACGGTGGATATCCATATTAAAAATCTAAGAAATAAACTTGGTACAAGCGGTGACCGCATACTAAGCATAAGAGGTGTAGGATACACTTTAAAATAGGCTATTTGCAAATAAAATAATGGATAATATATTTGATTTGATACTGGATAATATAGGTCAAGGAGTCCTCGCGCTTGATAATAAGCGGAGGATGATTTTGTGTAATAAGCGCTCTGCGGATGACTTGGGTTTTGTAAGAGTCCAAGATATACCAATAGACGAAGTAATAACCGATCTGAGTATTCTTAATAGCATCAACGAGGCTATTACAAAAAATACCTTTATTACATTTGATAAGACTCGTGAAGACGGAGAAATATTTGAACTTCGCCTTTTGCCTGTCGACTCGATTGTTGTTTGTCTAATCATAGTGTCTAAAAATGTAACTGATATTCGTAAAATTGCTCTTGAAAAACAAGAGTTTTTTGCTAATGCCGGACATGAGCTTAATACGCCGCTTTCGTCTATAATCGGTTACAGCGAAATGCTAATGGCAGATAAGGGCAATAAAAAAGAATTTGCTTCTATCATCAACAAGGAAGCTACCCGAATGAAATTCCTGATAGGCGATATGCTCAAAGTCTCTGAGTTGGAAGAAAATAAGGAAATGGTAGACGAAATCATTGATTTTGAGGAGCTGTTAGAGAGCGTCATCAAGGCTGCCTTGCCGAGAATAAAGGCAAAAAAAATCACGTTTTTACAAGAATCTGATCAATGCTATATTGAAGCCAACAGAGAAAAGATAACAGAGGTTGCGGCTAATCTTATTGATAACGCCATCAAATACACACATGAAGGCGGTCAAATTACTATAAGATTACGAAGCAAAGACGGGAAAGTTTCTTTAAGAGTAACCGATAATGGCAAAGGAATTCCCCCTCAATCTATAAGCCGTGTTTTTGAGCGTTTTTATCGTGTGGACAAAGGCAGAGGCAAGAATGACGAAGGCGGTACGGGTCTGGGACTTGCCATAGTTAAGCACATCTGCGCTCATTACAACGCCCCTATCAAACTTCAAAGTAAAGTGGACTTAGGGACACGGGTGACTGTGGAGTTTAAAGAATATTAATAAAACGGGACTGCCTTAAATTACAAGGCAGTCCCGTTTTATTAATGTAACAAATCGGTATTGGCTTGCATAAGTTATTAATATCGACATATTTTTTTGTGCCTATCAGTTCCTTTTTATACATAGCGGCTTATATATATTGCGACCGCTATTATAAGGAGGATTTTTATGTGTGAATGTAATGTTGATAGAGATTGTTGCGGGGACGAAGGTTGCGGTATCATTATGTGCAGAGGACCTAGGGGACACCGAGGACCACAGGGCGAAAGAGGTTGCCCTGGACCAAGAGGTCCGCGAGGCTGTCCAGGACCAATGGGACCCCGCGGACCGCAGGGATGTCAAGGAGAAAGGGGTGAACGTGGACTGCGGGGTTGTCCGGGACCAAGAGGTCCGATAGGTCCGCAGGGATGTCAAGGAGAAAGAGGTGAACGTGGACCGAGAGGTTGCCCCGGTTGTACCGGACCAAGAGGTTCAATAGGCCCGCAGGGTGAAAGAGGTGAGAGAGGCTTGCCTGGCAGTCCCGGTGTTCGAGGTGAACGCGGTTTGCCAGGTTTTCAAGGAGAGAGGGGTGAAAGAGGTGAACGCGGTGCGACTGGTTCGACCGGTCCGGCTGGAACTCAAGGTGAGAGAGGCGAAAGAGGAATGCCTGGTGAAAGAGGCGAAAGAGGCGAAAGAGGTATACGCGGTGAAAGGGGTGAGCAGGGCGAAAGAGGCGAAAGTGCAGGCACAATTATTCCTCTTGCCACCGGACGCAACAATCCTCTTGTATTAGAAACCAATGCGGACGGCGGCCGCCATAATGTTTCTGTACTTGCTTTTGGCAGTTCGGTATCTTTCTTTAGCCCTAATGATCCGGTTATCATAAATGAATTTAGGGAGGATGCCTTTGTCATGCCGCGCGACGGAACAATCCGCGCTATGAAAATGCATCTGACAGCCGCAACGGCTGCGTCAATGCGTCCGGGGACAAGGTATAATATTGTAACGCAGCTATATAAAGCGCCGGGAAAC
>Ga0123355_10002891_pt1 | contig 24375 bp, 21 predicted proteins | sample TergutEmb28metaG_3_FD_89872 | JGI IMG/M metagenome (GOLD analysis project Ga0123355, IMG submission 89872) | Embiratermes neotenicus P1 segment gut microbial communities from Petit-Saut dam, French Guiana - Emb289 P1 | ecosystem: Host-associated > Arthropoda: Insects > Digestive system > Gut ... | reverse complement strand
TTATTACGATTCCTCGGTCGGGCATGGAAGCCCGACCCTACAAGAGATACGCATTTTGTAGGGTGCGGCTTCCATGCCGCACCGCATTTTTCTATCACCTTATCGCTTAACTTAATGGCATTGAATTACGCCCCCTGACGGCACTTTCAATGTGCCGTCAGGGGGTGGTGTCCAATGCCATTAAGCTAAACCCAACTATAGATTCGCATTGTCACTAACCAACTGAAAACATGCTCCGCACTGCCGCCGTATAAATATCCTTTATCACAGGGCGAAGATGCGGCTTTTGCTCCAGCAATTGTCTTGCCTGCACACCGGAGTTGATTTCCATGATGGCAAGCTCTCCGCTTTCAAGCTCGGCAATGTCAACGGTTGCAAAATTTATACTAATTGCGCTTGCCCCACAGGTTGCAAGGGTTTTTAATCTGCCTAATTTTTCTTCATCTATTAACTCAAACGCTGTTGCGCCTTGGGAAAGATTATGCCGCCAGTTGTCGCCGCTTGGTTTTTTCCCGTAAACAAGCGGGCACTCGCCATTTACATAAAACACACGATATTCAGTTTTAATTTTATAAAACGGGCTTAATGCCACGTCCGGGCTGGTTTCAAAAATATCATGGGTAGCGGCTTCCAATGTTTGTATGGTGTCGCAATAGTAAATGCCTTGTCCGTTGGTGCCAAGGTTGGGCTTTAGTACCACTTTGTGATTGTAACCGTTGAAATATTCGATGGCTTGCGTCCATGTGCCTTTTTCGCCTGTCCAGCCTTGCCGCCTAAACGGGTGCTTTAGCAAGTGATGTGGGATAGCCGGTACGCCGCAATAGTCTAAAACGGTGTAACATGCGCATTTGTCGCAGGCGATACGGTCTGCTGCCGCATGGTTAATATCCCAATTCGACCACAACACATGCCGTGTTATGCCGCCCTTGGTAAGGCGCGCGATATAATCTTGGGAAAGAGATTCGCAGTGAATGCCTTCCGCTTTGCAAATTTCTTGTATAAAATCCCGTGGGGAGTAGGTTAGGGTGTTCATTTTTTTGAAGCCTCGCTTTTTGTCTTTGATTTTTTGGCAAAAGCATCGCATTCTTTGCTAAGTTCGCACATTTCGCATTTGGGGCTTCGTGCCGTACACACTTGCCGCCCATGGGTGATTACTTGCTGGTTGTAACGTATCCAATGGGATTTTGGCAAAATTTCCATCAGGTCAAATTCAATTTTCACAGGGTCGCTGTGCGTGGTTAACCCTAGCTTTTGCGTGATGCGCATGACATGAGTGTCTACTGTTATGCTGGGTATGTTAAACACGTGGGAACGCACAACGTTTGCGGTTTTGCGCCCTACGCCGCTAAGGCCGGTGAGTGATTCCATATCGGACGGAACTTTGCCGCCAAAGTCGTGTAAGAGTTTTTGCGCACTTTTTTGCAAATTATTCGCTTTTGCCCGGAAAAAACCTGTAGAGCGGATTGCGTTTTCCAGTTCGGTTATATCTGCGCCTGCGAAAGATTCCAGCGTTGGGAATTGCTTAAATAGCGAGGCTGTAACTATGTTTACCCGGTCGTCTGTGCATTGCGCGCTTAATATTGTAGCGAATAAGAGCTGCCACGGACGGTTTTCGTCGTAGTGTAAGAAGCATATCCCGTCGAATGGGTATAAGCGGTCTAGGGTGGCGAGTATGCGTTTGATGGAGGTTTTGGATTTCATGAGGCTTCTCCTTGTGTGTCTGCGATATAAAGCCATTTAACATCGTTCAGAACCTGCTCTTTGAATTGTGCGTTTTTACTTTTCATAAGCCCCGGTAGTGTTATATAGTCGATTTTAATTGTGATGTGCTGCTCTATGTCTTCCATGAAACCGCCCATGTCATAAGCATAATCATCCAAGGTGTCGTCATAATCAATTAAAACGTCGATATCGCTGTTTTCAGTTTCCTCTCCACGGGCATATGACCCGAAAATGCCAATTTTTTTTATAGACGGATAATTTGAAGCTACAGCAAATGTTTGAAGTATATTATTTGAGTTCATCCATCATTCCCTCCAGTTCATTTTTAAACTTTGCACTTGTTAAGTCTTTTACAATGTCATACACGATTTTATAATCCAAGCTGTCATAATCATGACTGGAAATATTCCTTGCATTTTTTAACCCAACGCGAGATTTTGCAAGTATTGGCATTTTGTTGATAAGATCTTTGTTAATCTTTTTCGTAAGTTCATGAACATTCGTAATAAGTTGGGTTATTGCAAGCTGGCAAGTTTCGTTTCGTTCAAAATCTTCAAAACTGTTTATATCAAACTGTTGAAGCACCTCTCGCATTTTATTTGTCCACTTTAAAATTTTTTCTATACATTGCAAATTTTTATTATACATCATACTAAATCTCCCTCACTTTGCGAATTTTCCTACTAAAGAGTATAATACAAGAAAACCTATAAATTGACTATAAGAAAAATGAGGTGCGCAAATAATGAATTTCATCCTAGACTTGCACTGCCACACCATAAGCAGTGGCCACGCCTACAGCACCATAACAGAAAATGCTGCCCATGCGGCCTCTGTTGGTATTACGCATATGGGCATTGCCGACCACGGACCCAATATGCCGGGTGGGGCGCATTTGTTTCACTTTATGAATCTAAGTGTTTTGCCAAATATCATACATGGTGTCAGCGTTTTAAAAGGTATGGAAGCCAACATCATAAGTTATTATGGAGAGTTGGATCTGCCACGTGCGGCACTTGAGAAAATGGACTTTGTTATAGCTTCCTTGCACCGTGTGGTGTTGCCTGCGTCTAGCCGCAAGATGAACACAAATGCCATAATAGGCGCTATGAAAAACCCAAATGTGCATATCATAGGCCACCCCAACGATATCTCGTATGACATTGACATAAAAGCCGTCGTTGAGGCCGCCGCAAGAACACGTACAATTTTGGAGATAAATGATAGTTCCCTCATACCCGGCTCATTTCGCTTTAATGGGGAAGAGGAAATTGCAGAAACGATAGCGCTATGCAAGGCATACGGTGTACAAATTTTAGCGTCTTCCGATGCCCATTATTGCACATCTGTAGGGAGTTTTGGCCTGGCAAAGCCACTGATTGAAGCATCCAGAATCCCGGAAGCATTAGTGATCAACACCTGCGCAGAAAAACTGAGCAGTGCAATACGGGCAAAGAAGGAACTGATGTCATGAGCTACTTAAGCACTCTCAACCCATCACAAACAGAAGCTGTCCTTCACATGGACGGGCCCTTGCTTATATTTGCCGGTGCAGGTTCCGGCAAAACACGCGTACTGACTTACCGCGTCGTACGCCTGATGGAGCAAGGCATAGACCCTTACCATATCATTGCAATTACATTCACCAACAAAGCGGCGAAAGAAATGCGCGAACGCATCAACGCCCTAACGCCCCTTGGCGACCAAGTGTGGGTAAGCACATTCCACGCGGCCTGTACAAGAATTTTGCGCCGCGAAATAGAGCATCTGGGATATTCGAAAGGGTTTTCCATTTACGACACACAAGACAGCCTGCGCTTAATCAAAGAATGCATCAAGGAGAAAAATCTGAGCGACACCTACTATCCTGCGCGTTATGTGGCGCAGGTAATCAGCGCGCAAAAAAACGAGCTTATAAGCCCGGAGGAATACGAAAAGCATGTTGCGGGAATGTTCCGCGAAAGCAATGTAGCGGAAGTTTACGCACTGTATCAAAAAAAGCTGGAAGCCATGAACGCCCTAGACTTCGACGATATTATTTTCAAAACGGTGGAATTGCTGCACGATAACGAAGATATCCGTTTTAAATATCAAAACCGCTTCCGCTATGTGATGGTGGACGAGTATCAAGACACCAACCATGCCCAGTACAGGTTGGTCAGCCTGTTGGCAGGATATGCGCAAAACTTGTGTGTAGTGGGTGACGACGACCAAAGCATATATGGCTGGCGCGGCGCAAACGTGGAAAATATTCTCCAATTTGAAAAAGATTATCCAGGTGCAAAAATAATAAAGCTGGAAGAAAACTACCGCTCTACACAAACCATATTGGACGCCGCAAACGATGTTATTGCCAACAATGAAAACCGTGCAGACAAACAGCTTTGGACGCAGAACACCAAAGGCCACCCAATTCGTGTGTACATGGCCAGCAACGAGCGTGACGAAGGTGCGTTTGTGGCGCGTGTAATTAAGGAAGAAGTGCAAAATGGCAACGCCAAATACAGCGACTTCGCTGTGTTGTACCGCGCCAACGCCCAGTCCCGTAATGTGGAAGACGCACTGGTAAACGCAAGTGTGCCGTACCGCATATTTGGTGGCGTACGATTTTACGAACATATGGAAATTAAAGATATTTTGGCGTATTTAAAGGCATTAAACAACCCTGCGGATGATGTTGCCCATTTACGGATTATCAACGTGCCAAGGCGCGGCATTGGTGCGGCAACAATTGAAAAAATCCAGGCCTTTGCTCAGGCGCAAGGCATAACATTTTCGGCGGCACTAAGCAGGGCGCACGAAATAGCGGAGCTTGGGAAAAAAGCCGCTTCGGTAGCGGCATTTTCCGCTTTTATGTTAGAACTTTCGCAGCTTGCAACAGAGCTGCCCGTAGCGGCGCTGGTAAAAAAGATTTTGCACGAAACAAAGTACATCGACAGTTTAGCTGACGGCACCCCCGAAGGCGAAGAACGCGTGGCTAACATCATGGAACTTATCGCCACCGCCAATACATTCGAGTGTGAATCCGAGGATACGTCGCTTGGCAAGTTCTTAGAAGACGTTGCCCTCGTCGCCGATATTGACAACTATCACGAATCCGCAAATGCGGTGTCACTCATGACCCTTCACAGCGCGAAAGGTTTGGAATTTAACATCGTTTTCGTAGTGGGCATGGAAGAATATTTGTTTCCATCCTCACGCAGTATCGAAACCGGCACGCCGGCGGAAATGGAGGAAGAACGCCGCTTATGTTATGTAGGCTTTACCCGCGCCAGAAGGATTTTGTACGTGACGCACGCCATTTCCCGTATGCGCTACGACAAAGTTACGCGCAACAGCCCTAGTCGCTTCCTTAGTGAAGTGCGCATGGACCGTTTAACGCCGGTAAATATGATGGGCAAGCCGAAGGAGTTTAAGGCTTCGTCTGCTATGTCTCAACCGCCGGAGTTTGTAAAAATGGCACATAAGGCACCTTATAAGCCCAAATCTGTAACGCCGTCGGTCCTTCCCACGCCAAAAAATAAACCCCTGGATTTTGCTGTAGGCGATAGGGTAATCACAGTTACAACAAAGTATGGAGTAGGGGAAGTACTGGAAATACGCCCCGCCGGTGCAGATTACGAGGTTACAATACTGTTTGAAACTGTAGGGCGTAAAAAGTTTATGTCTGGTTTTGCGAAGATAGAGAAGGTGCCGGACTAATTGTTGAGAGCCACCAAATGCGGGTAAAAATTCATCATAAAATGTGTATCTGCATCAAATATACGTACAATCATGTCAATAACAATTTCGCTTATTAATTCCGGTGTGTAGTTTCGCAAAATATAAGGCAGTGATGCGTCTGCCGGCCTGGACGGGTATGCTCGTGGAGTGTGCCATGTTTGCGTCAAAGGTACATGCTGCACAAGCGCGCGAAATTCATTTGTAATTGCCAGTGCTTCCGTGCTCATTGCACCGTTTAGCCGCCAAATTAGTTCTACAAAATAATCCGGCAGCCCAAAAGGCAGCCATTCTTCCACACCAATCATGAGGTTGCTTAGCGCGTAAATGGCAGGTGGAACGTCAACAGCCCTCACTTCGCGCAAGGTAGAAAAAAGCCGGCTTGTCAATTCAAACGCGCCATATGCGGAGAAGTTACTTTCCATTTCAACGCCAACAAAGCCCGCAATCAGGTCTTCAGGAACGTAATAGTGCGTTATCCTATTTCTGGTGGCGGGTTTTAACGTTGCAATCATTTCTACGGTGCTTGCGTCAAAAATGGGTGCGCTAAAGGCAACTACACGCTGGATATTGTCTTCAAATCCCATTTGCGCCAGTTCATATGCGGCTACATATGCCAAATATCCGCCCAAAGAATGGCCTGTAATGTATATGTTTGCGCCGTCAAATAAATCAAATATATCAACGATATCAAGTGTGGCGGAGCCGTGTAAAAATGAAATAAGCGAGCCTACATGTGAATGACGATAGCCCGCCATCGCTTGGAAATTGCACCACCATGTACCGGACCGGGTTGCCAGCGATGTCGCCACATTGCCGTCTGTCCCGCGTATGGCCAAAATTATAGTGTCGCCATCGGCGCAAGCATAGACGGTTATGCTAAAATCTGTTGCATTGGCATTAAAGCCAAGCAACAAGTACCAGCCTTCCATTTCCTCCGTAAAACTAAAGCCGTACCGGTTTTGACCGTTTGCATCTTCCGGTATGACATAGTTTAGGAAAGGACGGTAGTGAAATGTGCCGAATCGTGAAAAATCCGGGAGCCTGTCCGCGTTAAAATCGAATGGGGAAAAAAGCCATATGTGCGAATAGGGCAAGCTGTAAATCTGATGGAGATTTGCGAGCGGGTTCTATAACTTCTGGGGTGTACTGTGGCAGAGGCAAAAGTTCTACATACCATTGCGGAACATCTACTACAATAGGGTACAGTTCTTCTCCACACCACGGTATGGTGTGTTCTGCGTAAGGTGAGGGATCATCTTCAATTTCATATATATATATTGTGGGCGGCGAAAGCTCGTCTATCGCTTCAGCGGTATAATTTTCTGATAATACATATGTAGCTTCGGCTTCCTCGGAATTTTCTCTCCGTCCCCAAAGCACGAAAACAAATGCAATGATGGCTGCGATACATAAAATCAATGCAAATCTCTCGAAATATTTTTTCACAACAATTCGTCCTTTTTGTATGATTTCCTACTCAAATCTACACCATGTCACTTGAAATGTCTATAGGCAGGCATTTCAAGTGGTGAGTGTCATTCACCACCTGAAAATTTTTTTAAGGCAATGTAGGTAAAATCCTCGCAATGCTGTATAATATCTATTAGACATAATCACGAAAAAATATCCATGACAAAAGGAGGCTAATATGCCGAATACAATTAATGTCAATATTTTAGGTGCAGGTGAAGTGCAAGCGCCTTATGGTATAAGTTTGCTGGAACTTAGCGAGCAACACGCCCATGTATGCGAACGCCCAATTTTGGTGGCAAAAGTAGACAATCACTTAAACGACCTTTCCAACCAAGTGATTAGCAATTCGACAATAGAATTTTTAGACATAACCGATACCAACGGCTTCCGCGCATATCAGCGCGGTGTCAGTTTCATGATGATATATGCGGTTAAATCCATTTTAGGGAAAAAGGAACGCGTAATCATTGCCCATTCCATCAATAAAAATTATTATTGCGAATTGCCGGATTTTAAAGGGCCGATTACAGAAGCATTTCTGCAAGAAATTGAGCAGCACATGCGCAGCACAGTGGAAAAGAACATGCCAATAGAATTGATATCGCTGCCTAGGGCCGCTGCTATAGAAATTGCGCTGGATCTAGGACATTACGATAAAGTGGATATTCTTAAATACAGGTATACCCACATGATAAATTTCTATAAGTTGGACTGGCTGTACAATTATTTTTACGGCGATATGCCCCCGTTTACGGGGCGGCTAGACCAATTTAAACTGATACCGCGCGGCAATGGCTTTATGCTGCAATTCCCCAGCACCGCCCACGACTTTGAGCTGGAAGACCTTGCGCCGGAAAACCGCCTGACAGAAGTGTTTACGGAAAATAAGCAATGGGTGCGCATAATGAAAACAGACACCGTAGGCGCATTAAACAACAAGCTATGCACAGACGGCAGCGACGAAATTATCCGCGTAGCGGAAGCGCTTCACGAAAAAAAGGTAGCCATGCTTTCGGACCAAATCATGGACGATAAAAGGTCTATCGTGCTAATAGCCGGTCCGACATCCTCCGGTAAAACAAGCCTTGCGCATAGGCTGGGTGTTCAACTGCGCGTAAACGGTGCGATACCGCATATTCTGTCGCTGGACAACTACTACCTGGACAGGGAATTTTGCCCGAAAGATGAATTTGGCAATTTCGACTTCGAGACAATCAAAGCCTTGGATACGGACTTGATATCCAAGCATCTGCAAGCCCTGTTAAATGGCGAAGAAGTCAGCATTCCAACGTTCAATTTCCTTACCGGCAAGCCGGAGTACAAAGGCAACAAATTAAAACTTAACCCCAGTGATGTATTAATTATAGAAGGCATCCACGGGCTTAACGAACTGACAAGTGCGGGTGTTGCCGCGTCCGACAAATTTAGAATTTTTATATCTGCGCTTACGCAAATAAATGTGGACGACCACAATCGCATTCCCACAACGGATACACGCCTGCTGCGGCGCATTGTGCGCGACTTCCGCACCAGAGGGTCAACGGCGGCGCAAACCATAAGCATGTGGCCGTCTGTGCAGCGCGGCGAAGCCAAATATATTTACCCCTATCAGGAATATGCCGACGCATTTTTTAACTCAGCTTTAGTGTACGAAATGGGCGTATTAAAGCAATACGCAGAGCCGCTGCTGTTTGGCATAGAGCAGCCAGAGCATGAGTATACCGAAGCCAGAAGGCTTATCAGGTTTTTGGCTTCGTTCCTGGGTGTGCCAAGCGAGACGATTCCGCAAAATTCGATATTACGCGAGTTTGTGGGCGGAAGTAGCTTCTATAAGTAAGGAGTAGTACCATGGAGATAGACCCGTTTGCAGAAATTGAAATAGAATCTGAAGCGCCCGCAATACAGGGGCAAAAAATAACAGGGCTGGATCCCATTCGGGAAAAATTTTACGACATGCGCGGTCTGGCCCCAAACAATCCGGCCAACTGGCACGATGCAAAGCTATTCTATCGTCAGGGCAAACTCATGGAGGATTTTGCCGACGATTGCGACCATTACGAGCCGCTTAGAATGTATTCGCCTTGCTATCAGCGGCTGGGGTATGACCAGTTGCGCACTTTTTTTACATGGCGCGCAATGGTGCGGCAGGGGAAGTTTATAGAAGCGTCCCCGTCGTATGTGTTCCTTCATATGTATGAATTGCTTTCCGGCATTGGTTCCCGCGGGCCTGTGGACGGGCTTAATCAGTTGCTGGCTTTGTGGAAAGCGTATAGCGAACCCGCCACCATTTTTGACAGCTACTTCCCCGGCTGGCTAAAGGACTATCACATATATTACAAGCTGCCCCACAGCTTTGCGGAGTTTATAGAAACGCACAACTTGCGCAACTATTTCACAGAACTGACCATGTTTGACCTAAGCCCCGAAAATACCCTTGCAGATTGGCTTGCGGTAAGCACTTATGATATTTCGAAGTCTGCATTTTACAAGAGCGGCACCGACAACCGGGAACTTATGCGCATTGCTTTCCATAAGGCGATAGAGGCTATGGATAGGCGTTTCCAAAACCTGGGCAAAAGCTTGGAGGATATGTTCTACTACAGAAGCAGCACCGCGTCATGGCTGCCTTTCGACAGTGCGGTGTTTTACCCGTGGCTCAAACAAGATGATAGAGAGGTGCGCTTGTCGCCATACCAAGTGTACACGTGCAACAACAATAAATGGACCACCCGTAAACTAACGCCGTACAAGCATAAGGACGAACTTGTCGGATATTTTATCAAGGACCTGGAGTTGCAGTTGCGCAAAATACTGGATTTTAAGGGTAAGCTCGCGATGGGTACCGCCAAACTTAACGTTGCAGAAGCTTTGATAGAGGGCATGGGAACATCCATGCCGGAGTTGTCACAGTTGTTTTATGACACGGCGAAAGCAGTGCATTACGACCTTACCCGCATAGTCGTAACCGTGGACAAGCAGAATGTAGAGCGCATTCGCGAAGAAGCGGAAGTTACACAGGATAAATTGATAGTGGAAGAAGGCGCACTGCCCAAAGAAAATGCGTCAGCCACAATTGACACTCCGCAAGATGATGCACATAATATCATGTCACCACCCGCTGTTGCAAATTCGCCATGCAATACCCTAAGTGAAGAAACCAGTCCATGGACAACACTCAAAAACACTCTATCCGCAATCGAACTTGAAGCACTCAAAATAGCCCTCGAAAATCCAGAGCATATCAAATCCTTTGCTGATGAAAATGGTGTAATGCTGGAAATTTTAGCCGACGGTATAAACGAAAAAGCCATGGACACTATAGGCGATAATATTTTAGTGTTATCCGACACAATGGCTGTTTATGAAGACTACTTACCGGAAGTTGAAAATTGCGTGAAGAATATAAATCTTAAATAGGGGTACTGATGGACAAAAAGAAGTCAAACATTTTGATGAAATATATTGTTTTTTGTATTTTGGCGACCATTGTTGCAGCGGCAGCAGTGGTTGGTTTGGGCGGCCGTTTGAATTTTCATTTAATAATGCTAATCTTTCTTATTGTCGTTATCCTCACTCTGCCTATTGAAGCAATACGAATTTTTATCATTTATCAAAAGCTTGACAAAAACCTAAAAGTCTTGCAACCTATTTTGGAAGACCGTTGTGACCCTATAAAATATCTTGAAAAGGTGCAACGCTTACTACAAAAAGAAGACTGTCATGTTTATTTGAAGCACAATAAATTTCTAAATTCTCAATTTGAAATAGCTTTATCCGGCGGATATTATTACAGTAATGATAACCAAAAGGCTGCGGAAACTTGTCTTAACATTCTCTCAGTTATCAGCGAAGGGGTAAACAAAAAGCAACAGTTTGTAATTAAATACGTTGTGTACACAGCGCTGGTTGGGATATATATGAAAGATAACGATATCTCTGCCGCGAGAGGCTATTACGAAAAAATTAAAAAAATTCGGGCTAAAGTTTCCACATGGAAAATGACAACAAAGACAATTTTTATTTTATCTCTGATGGACGATAGCATAAAAATGTTGGATGCTTTGTTTTTATCCGCAGAAGGAAAATATACAGAAGCGCTCACGTATTATTTGCAGGCATGGAAAAAAGAAGACAATACCCAGCTTACAAAAGTAGTCGTGCAGTCTAACTTGGCAGGAACATATGAGCATTTGGGCGATGAAGATAAGTGTAAAGCGTGTCTTTCTTATGTAGTTGAACACGGTGGTTCAACTTTTATGGCACGCAACGCACGCGAGAAGCTTGTTATACAAAACAAAATTATGAAAGTAGTGACTCAACCATGACAAAAATCCCCCCACGCATAGCAAATATTCTTATTAACTCCCTAAAAGGCGGCGTTGTGCCCCGCGTTGGGCTGGAATACATTACTGTAGGCCGCGCGCAGGAAATATCCGCCATTCTCCACGATATCGACCTAATATCAGACGGCGGCGCGTCTTTCCGTTTTATTGTGGGCAAGTACGGCAGCGGAAAAAGCTTCCTGCTGCAAACTATTCGTAACTACGCTACGGCTAAGGGTTTTGCTGTGGTTGATGCCGACCTTTCGCCGGAACGCCGCTTTTCCGGTACAAAAGGCCAGGGGCTGGCTACATACAAGGAACTTATACAAAACTTGTCCACCAAGTCTAAGCTAGACGGCGGCGCATTGCCGCTGGTTTTGGAGCGGTGGATTTCCGGCATTCAAACCCAAGTGAAAACGGACACAAACTTGGAAGGTGATGCCTTTCTTGCCGAAGTTGAAAAGCGTATATATGCGCTGACAGGACAGCTTGAGGGCATGGTAAACGGCTTCGAGTTTGCAAAAGCAGTGATTTTATACTGGAAAGCCTACCGCGAAAATGACGCCGCGCTAAAAAGCAACGTGCTGCGCTGGTTCCGCGGCGAGTACCCCACACGCAAGGAAGCCAAAGCCGATTTGGACATCAACTTTATAGTCACAGACGAAACCTGGTACGACTTTTTGAAAATTTTCGCCATGTTCCTAGTGGGTGCAGGATACCAGGGGTTACTGGTTATAGTGGACGAGCTTGTGAATATTTTCAAAATTCCCAATTCCATATCGCGTAACAACAACTACGAGAAAATTTTGACCATGTACAACGATGTTTTGCAGGGCAAAGCCAAACATATTGGCTTTTTGATGGGTGGCACGCCGCAATGCATAGAGGACAAATACCGTGGCGTGTTTAGCTATGAGGCGTTGCGTTCACGCCTTGCGGAAGGGCATTTTGCCACGGATGACATCAAGGATTTATCCGCGCCAATCATCCGCTTAACCATGTTAAACCAAGAGGAAATGTACGTGCTTGTGGAAAAGCTGCGCGATATCCATGCAGGGTTGTTTAACTATACGCCTATTTTGAAGCACGAGGATTTACTGTACTTCCTCACCGTAGAATACAACCGCGTGGGCGCAGAAACGCATATAACCCCGCGCGAAATAATCCGCGATTTTATTGAGCTTGTGAATATTTTGCACCAGAACCCACAAAAGACCGTTGCGGATATTTTGGGCAGCAACAGTTTTGAGATGGCAAAAGGCGGCATAAGCGATGAGGACTTGCACGCAGAGTTTAAGGAATTTGAGATATAGGAGTAATGGCCATTAAGCAAAGCATAATGGCAAGTCTCGGGCGGCAGATTGCCGCCCCTACATGGGCTACGTCATGTTTTTTCGTAGGGGAGGCAATCTGCCTCCCGCAAATCACACATCACACATTTGCTTAGCTGATACTGGGTATAGGAGTAGGTTATGTACAAAATTTTTTCAATTTTTTTAATTACATTGTCGCTGTTGCTTATAGCGGCTTGCGGCATGGAGAATACGCAAGCTGTACCGGTGCGGGCAGAAGCCGACCGGACGCCGGCAGAGGCAGAAGAACCGGGAACGCAACTGGAAGAATCTCTGGAGCCGGAAGTAATAATCTTATCCGATACGCCACCGCTTCCCACTCCACCCATGCCGCCGGAATCTCGCAACGCGACTCCAATAAGCTTAACGCTACTCGTCAATGGCATATTCACAACAGTTGACGCAAAAAACATAGACGGCGCCAATTATTTTAGGTTTTCGGATTTGCAACTTGCGCTTGAAGGCGTTGTGTTACAAGAAGATGAACTCGGACAAATTTTGTGTATGGCGGGGGAAGCCGGTTTGCCAATATCTGAATATAATTACAATAGCAATATGTACTTAAACCTGCGCCAGCTGGCGGGCTTTTTAGGCTTTCGCGTTGCCTGGGCTGGCAGCAGAAACACAATTATCATAGACGTGGATAATTCCTATACGTCATATCCAATTTTCACGGCACAGCCGTTGCCAGAGCATATAATCCAGCAAATAACAGGCAGTTCGTTCCACCCGGAAGCGCCGTTCGACTACTGCTATCTTTCCTATTTGACCATTACGCACGTGGATTTCTACGGCCAAAGCCGTATTGGCAATATTATCGTTGCGGCATTTATTGCAGATGAAGTGCTGGACATTTTCCGCGAAATTTACGAGTATGGCTTCCCAATTGCCAGAATGCGGCTGATAGACTATTACGGCGCAGACGATTACTACTCCATGGCGGATAACAACAGCGTGGGGTTTAATTTTAGGGTTATCGCCGGCACAAGCACCTTGTCCAGGCATGCATGGGGCATGGCAATTGACATTAACCCTATCCAAAACCCGTTTATTCGCGATGATATTATTTTACCTGTTGCGGGCGCGGTGTATGTAGAGAGAACCGATGTGCGCCCCGGTATGATAATCCCCGGCGATATTGTTTATCGTGCCTTTACCAGCCGCGGCTGGATATGGGGCGGACATTGGCGTGTTCCAATTGATTACCACCACTTTGAAAGAAGGTAATGCAGTGGAAAATTTTACAACAGGAAAGAAAGCCCGTACTCGCTTTTTATTTTGGACGCAACCAATAAAGGAGACGTGCGATGCAAAAATTAGTAAAAGACTTCATGGATAAATACAATTTGCATACCAGCGAGCATATACGATATATCGATTTAGTTTCCGAAGTAGGGGAGCTGGGCAAAGAAATTTTAAACGGCACTAATTACGGCAACAAAGAATACGAGCATACTCCTGACGCAAGCGTAGAATTGGGAGATTGCTTATTTTCATTACTAGCGTTATGCAGCCGGATGAATGTGGACGCCACGGAAGCATTGCAAAAAGCCCTTGCAAAATATGAAGCGCGGTTTATGCAGAAGGGCAGTATTGGTTCGTAATTTGTCTACCTTTTTACCTTTTTACCTTCAGGCACTATGGATACCGCAATGTTTTCTGCCTGGTCGGCACATCTTTCCAAGTCGTTAATAATATCGATAAATATAATCCCACTTTTGGGTTTGCACTTTCCGGCTTTCAATCGCTTTACATGGCTTTTGGTCAGTTCTGCCGACAGCTTATCTATTTTGTTTTCCAGTGTCTCGATTTGCGGTAATTGGGAATTATTGTGGCGTTCGTACATATCTAAGGCACTGTTTGTAATTTTAATTGTCAAGTCACTTAATTTTCGCAAGTCGTTTATTGCGTTTTCGGAAAATTTCATGTTTTTGTCTTTAACGGTTACAGCGTATTCAGCAATGCTTGTCGCGTAGTCGCCAATTCTTTCAAAATGAGATAAAACGCCGAACATGATACCAACTTTTTCGGCATCTGTGGCTGACAAAGACAAGTTATTAATTTCCACCAATTTAACAGTAATGCCTTGATGCAAGAAATCCAGTGTCTTTTCATTTTCAAAAACCTTGTTTGCCTTATCCTCGTCGCGTTCATAAAACGCGGCCATTGCCAATACTAGGTTTTCGTTCGCAATTTTACCCATGCGGCACATTTCTAAATGTGCATTAATTACTGCCAATGTAGGCGTTTGCATGTTTAATGTGTCGAGATAAATTAAGTTGCGTTCGTGAACTTCACGCACTTCTTCCGGTTTTATCGGGACTATGGTTTGCATCAGCTTGGCAAGCAAAGTTACAAATGGTATAAGCAGCATGAGTGTAGCCACATTGTACAATGTATGGAACATCGCAACCTGACGCGCGCTTTCTGCCCAGGTGGTTTGGAACCAGTTTAAAATACCGGGTACCATAAGGATAAGAGAACCAAACACCAGGCTGCCAATAATATCATAGGTGATGTGGAATAAGGCGGTGCGTTTACTATCGCGGCTTGCGGGAATAGACGCAATAACTGCGGTAATACTTGTACCAATGTTGGCGCCCAGTATAATAAAGGCGGACGCTTCAAACGGGATTGGTACATCGTTTAGATGCAATGTGACTAAAAGCCCCATCGTGGCCGACGAACTTTGGACAGCAACGGTAAAAAGAAAGCCAATTAAAAGCGCAAGAAACGGATTGCTAATGCCTGAAATCATATCCACAAATGCCGGATGAGAGCGAAATACCCGTAACGCATCGCCCATTACGGTGATACTAAAAAATAGAATACCAAAGCCTAGAATAACATATCCGATGTTCCGGATGTTTCTTTTCTTAAAAAACAAATACATCACAACGCCAATAAGCATAAATATCGGTGCGTATGCGTCAATCCGAAATGCAATAAGCTGGGCGCTAAATGTTGTGCCAACGTTTATGCCTAATAGCACGCCAATGGCCTGTGTTAAATTGATGAGCCCCGCATTTACAAAACCAACCGTAATAATAGACACAGCGGTTGAGCTGTTAATGGCAATGGTTGCAATGACACCAACAGTTGCCGCAAAAAAGCGATTCGATGTTGCTTTTTTCAAAATAACCTGTAATCTGTCGCCCGCTACGGCTTCCAATCCTGTTGACATCATTTTTATTCCGAACAAAAGAAGCCCTAAACCCCCAAGGGCCAGTAATATATTTTGAAATGTATTCATCGTATTCCTCCAAAATTTTTTTGTAGATTTCGCTCGTATTATAGTGTAATGGAATTGAAAAGTAAATATTATTTGTAGTGCGAAAAGAAAAAATGCGTTTTCAATAGACATTACCGGTGGCACATTGTATTATATGTATGCTAAGAAACAATTATTTGGAGGTTTATCGTGGCAATAATCCGCACAACTTTTGAAAGATCGGAGCTATTGTATAATCGGTTATTTAGTGACTGGCTGCATATCAATTTTCTTATACGCACTGTTTTGCTGCTTTTGATGCTGTGGCTTATTATTTATGTATTTACGCAGTTGTTTCAATATGTAATGTGGCCGCTTGTCATGATGTTTTATTACCACGCCATATTCCGTGCATGGAATTATCTTATTGAAAAAAACCGGACGACCCTTTCAAATGTAAATTATGCAGGCATGGTGCGCTATAGCAAACAGGTTGCTTTGCGGCTAATGATAATTTTCGGCGTTGTGACAACATTATGGGTGACAGCCTTTGGGCTGCATCAAGAATATGCCGTGCCGGTTATGGTTGTGGATGTGAACCGGCCAACGGATACTGTAGCCGGTGATGCTGCGTATGAATACAGTCCTGCACCTAGTATGGATTCGTCAACAGCCGGGCAGGAAGGGCAATTTGACCAAGATACCCCAGGATGGCTAAGCCCTGCTGCATGGCCTGCGGATGCGGAAATTGTTTTATATTTAAACGAACTAGGGGCGAAAGAAACCCGCTTGCGTAGCGGCCCCGGTATAGCCGGCTACAACATAATAGAACTGCTTTGGGATAACGACAAACTGGTATATTTGCACGCGTTTTTTCCGGATCCGTATGTAAGAGGGTTGTATTGGCTGCGTGTGCTGTCGCCAAGCGGTACAGAGGGATATGTAAGTAGTCAGTTGGTTGGTGTGAACAATTAATTTTTGTAACAAAAAACGGGTAACCAATGAGTAAATTAATTGGTTACCCGTTTTGTAATTATCTACTTATTCTAACTCGCCTTTAACTCCAACCTCAACCTATCTGCAATAAGTGCAATAAACTCGCTGTTAGTAGGTTTGCCCTTGTGAGTACTAATCGTATACCCAAACATGCTGTCAATAATTTCAACTTTACCGCGGGACCACGCAACTTCTATGGCGTGGCGAATGGCGCGCTCCACCCGGCTGGCGGTGGTGTTGCATTTTTTAGCAATGGTGGGATACAACTCTTTTGTAATGTAGTTGAGAATATCTAAGTCTTCTACTGCCATCATAATCGCTTCGCGCATATAGTGGTAGCCGCGAATATGGGCGGGTACACCTATTTCGTGCAGTATACCAGTGATTTTTGTTTCCAAGTTTATTGCAAGGCTTTTCCGGTTACGAACCCCTGTGCCTATGTGAATGGGGGTTTTTATTTGCTCTTTTAATTGGCGTATACGCAAAACCAAGGACTCTAAATCGAAGGGCTTGGCTATGTAGTACTCCGCGCCTAGTTCCATCGCTTTTTGTGCAATTTTGTCTTGCGTAATTGCAGAAATAATAATGCAAATGGGTGAATATCCGGTTGCTTCATTTAAATTAAGTTTTTCTAACACGCCAAGGCCGTCAAGCTTTGGCATAATACCGTCTATGATAGCGATATCCGGCTTTGATGCTAGGATTTTTTGGCAGGCTTCCTGGCCGTCATAGGCCACATCTATAACCTTCATGTCGGGTTGCTTTTCCAGATAACTGATTATTGCATCGCAAAATTCCTTGTTGTCATCTGCCATAAGTATTGTAATTTTCTTTTCACCCATTGGGTTTCCTCCTAAATGTTCTAAGTTCTCTTGCTTTCGTCATTATAACAGGAATAAATTGGAAGTCAATGGCAAATTTGATAAAAGTCGCTTTTTTATTCCCAAACAGGGGTATAAGCTATATAATATTTATTCAAGGCTACGCATATACATAATACCGGTTGAAACGCTGGTGAGGGAGGCATAAATTATATATGAATAAAAAAAGTTTTGGAATAGGAATAGTAAGCGGTATTTTACTTATGTTGGTGGTATTTATTGGGTATGATGTATATGATAGGCAGGTGCGTTGGGGCGGGGAAATGAGGGCAAACGATAAGGTCAACGAAATTTATAATATAGTCCGTACACGTTCTATAATGCCGTTTGACAGGGTAGAAATGATTGAAAACATGTATCGCGGCTTATTGGCAGGCGTTGGTGACCCATATACACAGTATTTTTGCCGGGAAGCGCTTGAGGCTTTTTATGTACGTACAGAAGGTACATTTGTTGGCATTGGCGTGCGCGTGTTTATGGACCCCCTTGACGATTTGCTGACGCTTGTCAGTGTTTTCCGCGATACCCCGGCGGGCCAGGCAGGTTTGTTGCCCGGTGATAAAATTATCAGCGTAGACGGCATTGATGTTACAAGATTTTACCAGCCGGAAATTATGGCTTTAATCGCCGGGTTGGAAGGCACAAGCGTAAATATCGGAATATATCGCCCGGATGAAAACAGGCGTTTTGATGTAGACATTACCAGGGCGCGCGTAGTCGTGCCGTCTGTGTTCCATGAAATGATAGAAACAGACGCGGGGCTTACAGGTTACATTCGTATAGAAGCCTTTGAACGCCCAACGTATAGCCAGTTTACATCTGCCCTGGAGGAACTTGTGGCACAGGGCATGGACAGTCTCATTATAGACGTACGCAATAACCCGGGCGGGCTGCTGGACAGTGTTGTACGTATTGCCCGCAGGCTTGTTCCTGAAGGAATTGTTGTGTATTCGGAAGATGTGAACGGCGCACGGACATACCGCCGTTCTACCGGCGACTATTTGGGGATACCTTTGGTACTGCTGATAAACGGGCGCAGTGCCAGCGCGTCCGAAGTTTTGGGCGGTGCCATTCAAGATACAGGTGTTGGTACACTGGTTGGGCAGCAGACATTTGGCAAAGGTATTGTGCAACACATATATTATCTTTCCGACGAAACTGCCATTAAATTAACCGTGGAAAAATATTTTACGCCAGGCGGCAGGTCTATACACGGTATAGGTCTTGCCCCGGACTTTGCAGTAGAAATGGAAGACAGCTTGAGCCGCAGAATTGGCAACCTGCCACTGGAAGAAGATGTGCAGTTGCAGATTGCGTTGCGGATTGTGCAGGGAAAGTGAAAATTATCCACACATCCACAAAATTACCCCCTGATATCACATTGAATGTGCTATCAGGGGGTTTGTCATTCCGGCGTTGTGCGCTGACCCCGTGACACACAATACTCACAATATTACCCCCTGACGGCAGATTGAATGTGCCGTCAGGGGGTAAGCGTCAAGGAGGTGCACCTGTCCCCCAGAAATGGGGAAAGGTGTATTTTTATTTTAAGTTTTTAACACGACACACAGTTGCCTACCCCATAAAACAGTACAGACATTTCTTCCGTAACCTGCGTAGCATCAGCTACGCAGGGTGCTCTTCTGGTGTCGCACTCTCCGAAATCCTCAACTCCGGCAAGAAACCAAGCATATCATAGCTAATATGAATCTTCTGTTCCCTCTTGCCACTACTCCTATCAGGAGCTTCCACAAATACCTTGTGAACAAGATCGCCAAGAATAGATGGATTAAATTCTTCTGTACCAACGTATTCCTTGCACTTATCAATAAATGTGTCCACATCATTGGAACGCTGTTCCTGCTCTTCCAAATCGCTTCGCAATTGCAGTAGCTTGGCTTGGAGTTCTTCCTGCTCTGTTTCGTAGTCCGTAGAGAGTTCAATAAATCGAGCCTCGGAGAGTTTGGAGTTTACATGGTCTTCGTACATACGCTTGAAAATCGTTGACAGTTCAGCGATACGTCGCTCCGACTTTGTAATCTCCTTATGTTTTTGAGCAATATCTTTCTTCAAATCCACGCTATGCTTCTGCTTAACGTTAAAAATGATGGTTTTGCTCTCCCCATTTAACGTGAAATATTCACTGCGTTGTCAGAATGATTTTTGTGCTTTCCCCAAATTTTTCTCCAATGTAAAAATCCCGACTGGATAAAATCCAATCGGGAGAGGGTAAGCAACCACACTACATGACTGTTAGGTGCGTGGAATATAATGTCGAAATTGCATCTATGAATCCAAGCAAAGATATGGTAAAATAAATGTAGAATTTGGTCGGCAGATTTCGTAAAACTAAGTGCTGTCAGACTGTTATGAAACCCCGTTTTGCGTTTTCAAAATACCTAATATGTCTCAAAAACGTTTGAAAAATGATAAACCGCAGAGGCGATTTTGGGTTTTGTAACAGTCTGCCGTCCCTTGTTAGGAATTTTCAAAAACGAGTTATCAGTTGAGCAGGAATTTTCAAAATTGGCAAGCCTTTTGCTCACGGACGGTATGTCCTGTTGCGAAGTAATTGCAGTGAGGTTGCATACCTTTCTCAAAGTATATAACCCACTATAACACTTTGGCGTTGCCGAAAGTGATGTGGGCGCTCCCGCGAGGGCCCTGCGGCAAAATAAAAAGCTCAACTGGGACAGAGAGCCCAATCCGAAATTTCGAGATTACTCTCATGTCCGTTATCGCGTCTTTTCGCAAAGCAAAAGCTAAAAACATACGGAGTGGGGAATTATGCGGCCTCAAGCGTAATCGCATTGACGAGGAGGGATTTGATTTTGGGCTACAACATAAAGGAGCCAATAGCATTCGTTTCTAAAATAGTCCTTATGCTTACGTTGTTAAGGATAGGAGTAAATCCAGCCTTTGTGATTGCAGGAGAGGCTGTTACAAAGGTTGCTGGCGAAGCTTTGTCATCGCTTATTAAAGGAATTACACCAAGAAAAAAGAGTCTTTCTATTAAATTAAACTTGATCATTAATAAAGTGATTGAAGCTGTGCTATCTCAATACCCCTACAAAATCGATCAAGGTTGCATTGATGATATTGTAACAATTTTTTCTATAGAAGGATGCGTGAAACTTTTATCATCTGAAAATGCAGAAGAATTTCTTACAACACAGCTTAAAAATATTTTTGATATACACGATGTCTACAAAATGCAAGACGAGGATATTTCGAATATAGCCGCTCAGTTAATCTTAACTATTGGTGATAATATTCGGCATGATTCAGAGTTTTCTAATATCGATACGAATTTTACAGTACACCAGTTATTAACATGCTATAACAAACAAGCGGAACTAAATAAAAACTCTTTTGACCAACTCAATCGCAATATAGAGTCTGTCAAAAGAGAGTTAAGAGTATGGCCAGAAAATATTGACTTAGCATATGTCAATAAAATGCAAAGTATCAGTGAGGAAGAACAAAAAAAGGCGTATAGATATTTTTACAAAATAACAAATGATTCCGAAAAAATTAGTAAAATTGTCTGTAACGATCTTGATGTGCTAAATAATGAGGCAGTTAAAACGGCTATGCAATTGATAAACCGCTCAGATACAACCATTATCACTGGGATGGGGGGCGTTGGGAAAACCACGTTGATGTTTCGAATCGCTACCACATATGCTAGTGGGTTATATCCCGTGTTTTGGCTTCGCCCAAAAAATTCAGATGTAGTGCATACTGAACTTAGTGTTCGATCAATGATGCAATATATGGATGAGATCGCGCGCGCATATCAGAGCAAAGCGATTTTATTTATAGACAGTCCGAATACCGATCTAGCCCTTTTGGAACTTATACATAAGTTTCAAGAAGAATATAAAATAAAAATAGTGACCGCAGAACGTAATAACCGAATTAGTATGTTGCTGTCACATGAGTCTTTTAACTTCGAAGTGTGGAATGATGAAGCTGTTTTCTTGTGCCTAACATCTAAAGATACCTTTCAATTCGAGTGGATTGATGAAAACAGAAGAATAATTCACTTTATAAAAGAATCGTGGAAATCAGAAGTTTTGCAAAGAATGATTGGAGTGCTAGGAGAGTACTATCAAGCTGATATTGTAACTCTCCAAAAAATTACGAGTGATATTCCAATGGAAATTAGTAATTCTTCAATTGTAGAACTAATTTACTATGCCATCGTTACATATAATCGAAAGATTGCTCGTAAGTGTATTGCATTGGATTGGGATGAATGGGACGACACATTACAAGCCTTTTTCGGATCGGGTGTTAGGAAAAATACATTTGCACATCTTGCTGTATTATATCTATTCAAGATTCCTACATCTATAACTATTTTGGAAAAGTTACTTAATCGCAGTTATAGTGAGATTTCTGCATTCATCGAGTCAACATATAACAATAATTCTGGCGAACCAATTATATTCAAAGATGGGAAAATACACCTCAAACATGATATGGTGTCCGATTTGTATTTCAAATTTAATACATTTTCATCTGCAGAACTACACCTAAAAGAAATAATTCCTTTCATGGATGAGGAAACAGCTGTTGATTTTGAAAGAATATGTCTTAGCAAGCGTTATGTATCAGGTAAAGAACTCATGCCTTATAATATCTCCTGCGCAGAATTGATTGCTACAATAGATGACAGTGAAAGATTCAAGCACTATTTAGAAAATAAAGATCGGCTATACTCTTTTGAACTCGCACAATTTTGGATGGCTCAAACAACAGGAGATCGCAATAAACTTCATCAGTTAGCAACATATTTGCAAGAAAAATATCCAATACATGTGCGAGTACAACATGCCTTAGGGACGTTTTTTTATTCAATAGGAATGGCTTCTGAAGCGAAAAAAGCATATCAGTATGCTTTAGAGGTTGAACCAAATAACGTAGTAATATTAAGCACACTTGCTCGCTTTTATTCTACATTTGATCAAAATAAAGCAGAGCAGCTATTTTTAAATGCTCTTGACATTGATTCGAACAATTTATCAGTTCTTAATGCTTTGGCAAAATTCTATTCAAAAAACGATAAATCGGATAAAGCTATAGAAATCCTTATGCAAGCTCTTAATATCAATCCTGAACATGTGCCTACCCTTTATGAATTGGCACGTCTTTACATCAAAAAATATTATCTTAAAGATAAAGCCAAGGGAATCCTTTCGCATATAATTAACATTACACCTAATAATTTCTCCGCTCTCAGTGAGTTAATCAATTTATATTGTGAAGAAGGAGAATTTCAGGAAGCTGAAAATGCTATTTGCCGCATATTGGATATTGATCAAAGTAACATTGCAATTCTTAGTGTCTTAGCTCATTTTTATGTGCGTTATGATAAAAATGATAAAGCAGAAGAAACTTTCATACGCGCTCAAAATATTGATCCAAGCAATTTGAAGATCCGTTATTCATTAGCAAGATTTTACTTATTAAGCGAAAGAATAGATAAAGCAGAAGAAGTTTATTTTGATGTTTTACAGTTATATCCAAATCACATACATACTTTAAATGAACTAGCTAGATTCTATTTGAATTCCGATCAAATAGAAAAGGCAGAAAAAATTCTTATTAATATTACTAGTATTGCACCCAATAATATCCCTGCATTTAACAAGCTATTTTATTTATATTTAGAAGAAAATCTCCAAGAAAAGGCGGAAGAAATATTAGGCATTATATTTAACATTGATTCAGATGTAAAAAGATTCATACATGGAGCAAAAGAACGATATACTAAATCCAATAAAAAATCTAAAGAAATACTTCTGAGGGCATTATATATTTCTTTAAATGTAGCTCCAGATAAACTTTATATTTACAAATCGTTAGCTCATTTTTATTTAGATGCTTGTCAACTTGAGGAGGTAGAGAAGATACTAGTTCAAATTCCAAATAATGACCAAGGGAAACTCGCTATTTTTAATAAATTAGGGCGTCTTTACGTTAAGATTGGGCAAAAAACAAAAGCCGAAGGAGCATATCTTAGAGCTTTAAATATTAATCCAGACAATGTCCCTATTATTAATGAATTGGGAAGATTATATGCAAACACTAAACGGAATAAAAAAAAGGCTGAAGAAACATTTCTTAATGCTTTGCATATTGAACCAGACAGTCGTTATGTGCTTAATTCTCTAGCACGTTTTTATTATACGTCACGTAGATATGAAGATGCAATTTCTATTAATAAAAAAGGTCTAGATCTTTATCCGACAGATTCAATATTTATTTGCGCTCTTTGTAATATTTATTTCAAATATGGAGATTTAGAAAAAGCAAAGCAAGTACTGTTGCCTCACAAAAGTATGTTTAAGAAAAACAAATATTTGAATAAATGTTGGATTGAACTGCAAAAAAAATTGCGTACTGCTAACCCAACAACTGAAGTTATGAATAGCAACGAGCAACCCCCACATGATTATTGTTTATAGTATGCTATCTTCCACCAAATTACAGTAACTTCCACGGAGGATAAGAAACTTGAAAAACTGTTGGATTAGTTACCGTGTGATTGCGAAAAGCCTTGTTTTTACAGGCTTTGTGTGATACTCTTACAACTGAATAACACCTATGTTTGCCCATGATGTATGCCCTTTTTCCGAGTGGAAGATGGCGGACATTTTTGACAAACATCCCTATGGAGGGTTACC
>Ga0123355_10002890_pt1 | contig 24384 bp, 25 predicted proteins | sample TergutEmb28metaG_3_FD_89872 | JGI IMG/M metagenome (GOLD analysis project Ga0123355, IMG submission 89872) | Embiratermes neotenicus P1 segment gut microbial communities from Petit-Saut dam, French Guiana - Emb289 P1 | ecosystem: Host-associated > Arthropoda: Insects > Digestive system > Gut ... | reverse complement strand
TTTTGGTTCCTGGAATAAAAAAGTTTTTCGTAAACCATGTACTAAAATTTAAATGCCTAGCGAAAATAATGCGGTACGCGAAGGGTGACCATAGCCATTTAAATCCGGTCGCCTAAAGGTTAAATTCTGGTCTTCTGCACATCCCACAGCACATTTACTTCCAATGCCAAAAAGTTAATCACTGAATTAAAACCAATTAAATATACTGCTGTTGGAACTACCTTATTATTATTAAAGTTACTTTCAGTCACAACAGCAATGTACTCAGTAGTTTTAATTTTAGGATTGCTGGTGCTATATGTTTTGCTCCTCTGCTTCTGTAAATAAAGTTTCAGCTGCATCCACAATTTGAGTGATGCAGAGGTTTGACAAGTATTCAGAAGACCAGGAATAAATGTTTACAATTCTGGTATGGACAATGCATGATTCTACACCACTGCAGAAACTGGAGAAGTCCCCATGAACACCGTGACACAACAGAAACATTAAATGAAGTAACAAGCGAAGAAAATAAATTCTGAATGTTTCACAAAAGTGAAATTTTACGCAGTGGTTCCCTGGGTTATAACAAAGTGTAATCTCATAGCTGGGTACCAATATTTAACAGGAACATACAGGAGAAACTGAAGATGAAGAAACTATTTTCCTGCAAACCACTGGTAAGCACCTGCAGGATTACATGGTGAGATAATCAAGATGGCCACGGTAAAAATAAAACTATGAAGGGTGTGCGAAAAGTAAGGAGGCCAGCACTGCTACATGTCTGCTGTAGTGTGGATTGAGAAAATACCTGTCACTGCAACCTGAAATGTAATGAGCCACTACTACCAAGACCACTGTTTTACTGTTAATGATCAGTTTATGCAAGATGCTTGATGACACCCACTTTCAATAGTAGAGCTGAATGATACTGCACAAGTTTCAAGGGGTTAAGCAACAGAATTTCTGTAAGCTTGGAAAGAGTGATGAGGAAATTTTACAGGTGTTACAGGAAGTAATTAGCAGACCTACAGTTTTCATACGGCTGAAACATTCCTGAATACGCTTGTATGACTTACCCAAGATCCAGCAGCAGATCATCACCACTGCCCTGAATGTCACTTGTGCCGAGGATGTGACTGATACTGAGCTCACCACCTGATGAGCTGGAGATTGGAGTTTTATTGCTGCTGCCACTAGTACTTGACAAATGCATCTGCTGAGACTGCTCTGGTTTGCTTTTGCTGCTGGTAGTCTTTCCCTCCCGGGCTGTTGCATCTCCCACAACTAAAATTGCCTGCAACATATCATTCTCAACCCTTTCAATGTCTATCATTTTAGAATAATATACAAATTTAAACCTCCCAGCACTACAGTGTTTGGAAGCTGGGAGAGAGCAGCCAGTATAACGCACTAGGTTAAGGGGTGCACAATTCAGGGTTCAAACCTGGCAGGGGCAAGGAGTGTTTTCTTCTCCAAAATGTCTAGAACTGCTCTGGAGCCCATCCAGCCTCTTATTCAAAAAGTATCAGATCTTCCCTGGGAGTAAAACAACAAGGGCATAGGCTAACCCAACACCTCTTACTATGGCTGAGATTCAGAATGAATGCAGCTATAGACTCTTCCCCCCCTGTGTGCCTTCATGGCATACACAAGGCGGACTTCATTTTTCTAAATTCACAGTTCACTTTCATGTCATGTCGCCCACCAATAAGAAATACACACACACATTTGGACTTGGATATAATGTCCTGAAAGTGACTGACTATTTTGTATCATTATAAACAAGTGTCATTCTAAATGAAGAGTAAAATGTTATGGTTAACAGTAACAAATTAATTGGTATCACAGAATATATGACTCTACAGGCAAGGTGTTGTATAAACCCATGTCATTATAACTGGGTTCAACTGCATATGCCAAGGGCAGACAGACAGAATTTCAAGGAAGTTCACATAGGCTTGGTAGTGAATGAAGTGGTAATGGGGCAAACTTTCTCCAAACACTCACTTTCTCCTGCCAGCTATCAGGCCAGGATACAGACTTACTAAAGGCTGGATGGTCTGGGGATCGAATCCTGGTTGACGCCAGATTTTCCACGCCTGTCCAGACCAGCACTGGGGCCCACCCAGCCTCCAATATGACGACAACCAGGTTTTTCACGGGGGGGGAAGTGGCCAGGGCAGATGTTGACTACCCATCCCCAACTAGCAACAAGGTTAAAGAAAGAGAAGACCTATACCTCTACTCCCTGTCTGGGCCTTCATGGTCTGTTCTAGGGCCAAATTTACCTTTACCATTTTACCCACCAGTTATCATTATGCCCAAGTCCCAATACACCCCTACCGTGACAGGCCACTCACTCACCTCACTGCTACAGCACCAAGGAACAAAGGCACAATAGTATTAAGATCTCAGACTTCCACCACAGCACTGTTACAGATTCAGTTTCATGGGATGTGATGCCATGTCACTGGATTAGAGTTTTCTGGCACATTAAATGAAGCCTGTCCCTTCATCCTCAACGGTGGAAGGGTCCAAGAAGAATTTGATTCTTTTTGGACCCCTTGACCCCAGTCACAACCCAGGAGACCTGAACGCTCAGGATCAGTACTACCCTCTCACTCAGAACTTGTTGTTTTTGTTATCAGTTTTACCTTAAGAACAGCAAGAACTGGTCCCACTCTGATGTTGTTATGGGCAGCAGCCAGCAGATGGCGGTCACAGCTGAGTTTGATACTATAGCCAAGATTTGATGCTGCACATGGTATTGGATGTGGTGAAGTACCTGCATCAAATATGTCAAAACTGCAATACTGTCATCATGTCAAGAGGTACACATCACAAATTTATCACAGCAGCAACAGCAAGCATTATTTAAGACTAATTATTCCAAACTATTTAATTCAAAAAACACCAATGGCCTCTACCAAGCATGACCTCAAGTATAAACTGAAACTAACCACACTTCAAACTCTGCACAAACAACACTTTTATCCACTACTTACATTCACCTTCTAGCAAAGGTCATCACAACAATTGATGCAAAGTGACACCCACCAACTTAGGTATAAAACAATACAAAATACATTATGGAACAAATGCTAACAATACACATTACTTGCTCATAGCTTGCTGTTCATTACTATGACTTCTAGTTAAAGGTCACACTAAAGTTCAGATTGACAATTACAAGGCAATGGGACTCTACAATGCACTATGCTCCTGGCATCCAACTGGAGGGAATGATGAAAACCATGAGAAACCTCAACTACTATAACCAGTTACTGGACTAATGTCTTAAACACGGTGCTCCAAAATATGAAAGACAGCAGTCCACTCAACCACCAGATACACTTACCCCATACTAAACTGCATACTACAGTACCCTAGCAAGAACCACAGAGATATAGACAAACTTATATGGGATTATCAGCGCAAATTCTGATACAACAGGCTAATCACCAATTCAGAATTTACTAGACATTGCAGGAAAATGTTAGAACAATGAGACAACATAGCCATTATTTGTGCAAAAGCAAAGCATGAGTGACATTAGGATTGAAGTACTGTCAAACATCTGATTGAATATGACTATGAAAATTGCATTTCAAATTACAATAACAGTAAAGTCTGCAAAGGTATAAAACCGTCCAATTCATTCTGTGAAAGAAAGGAGATGCTGCATCAACACTGTATTCACCTTTGACCTAAGGACATACTTCAGACACATTTATGGGCCAGATGTTCTCTATGGTCAAATGATAATGTTAATGTCTTCCTTCCAATTTCAACTACTAAAGAAATAAACCATTGTGATAACTGACCGACGGAGTATAGGGCAGGCTGCGGACACTCGACAGTCTTGAACAACCGTAACAGAAGATGGCACGTCAGTCTCGCTCCAGCTTCTGCTTCTGTATCTGCATCACCTCGACCTGTAATATAATAAAGTATACACAACTACATGTCTAAATGACAACTGAGGTTCTCATTGGCAGCTGAGTGTTCACTGGACAATGCTGTGCTCTATCCTACATGAGGATGGACAGCAGTTTCATACTTTTTACGTTACTGCTAACAGAAACAGAACCAGCCACAGAGACATGTGTTTTTAACAAAGACAAGGTGATAATTTAAGTGAAGTATGTGTTTCACCTCATCAATAAACCACAGTCATAGTTAAGACATATATATATATAAGCTTCATTTACCTTCATTACAAGCCTTTACCAATGAAGGAAGGGCAATATGAACCACAAAATCCTCCAGTGAAAAGCAATGTCGAGCTGAAATCATAAATTAATGAATTAATACCTAACACTTTTTTCCTGTTTAATACAAGACTTGACTGCGTAGGTTTCAAGTTCTTGCAGCCATGGTGTGGAGAATTCAAGTCCTCTGGGATGTCAAGTTGTGTCACTGGATGAGTGCTTCCCACCCACTCACACACAATGCCTTTATCTTCAACGATCAAACGGTCCAGGAAGAATGGTAATTCTTCTTGGACCGCTTGATCCTTGAAAATGAAAACACCATGCCCCTTCAAAATAAAAGGAACCACTGACCCAGCAATACAGCATCATACCCCAGTACACTCACATCCTCTCAAAACAAATGCATTTAATGTTCATCTTTATACCAAGCAAGTAAGCTCAAAATGGTAGGATAATTGCTTAAGACAGACCAGGAAGGGTCTGGAAGTGGCTGTACCCAACCCTGGCATGTGCCAGCAGAGAGGACAACCATTAATTTCTGTCACAACACAGCCAGTGCATGGATCAACACCTGAATCTGTGACCTCCAAAACATAAGCAAAGATGCTAACCACTTGGTTGTAATATTCATTCTGAGGGTGATAACATTAATACTGACCTATAAGAATTGATGTAAAGACAGCAAGTGAATTGTGAATTGACAGGTCCTGCACATCGACCTGAGCCAGCACATCAATAAAATGTGATGAATGGTTTGATGAGCAGCAGAGAGCCATCAGAACACCTGTCAAATGTCAACAAAAATGAAGTTGTGAAATTTCAGGCTTGCTGCTGCAGTGCGCATAAAGTCTCTGCTCTTCTGGCTTGTTACACAGCGTGGATTGATTACCGATGTTCTGGGACAGCCTATCAGTCCTATCTCAAAATAACAATGTACAATGAGTAATAAGTTAGGAGAATGAAGTCCCCAAAAATGAAGTTAACCCTTTGAAGCACCTGCTACATCAGTCAAGATTTTGTCTACAGTGTATTTATACAATCAGTTTAATTCTCAAAACAAACAGTGACTATTGTGTCAACAGAATCAAAAGGCATATCTTTGCACTACAGTGACTCACTATGGGCTGGAAGGTCTGGGGATCGAATCCCGGTGGGGGCGAGAGTTTCTGCACCATCCACATTGGCCCAGAGACCACCCGGCCTCCTATGCGATGGATACTGGGTTATTCCCAGGGGTAAAGCAGCTGAGGCATGGTGTTAACCAACCACCCCCTACTAGCACCAAGGTTAAAGGAGCAGAGCTAGGCAGTGTGTATTCTACAAAGTGGGAGCTCAGTAATTATACATTGGTTAGATAAATTTCTGGCTTATAGCAAAGAAGCAAAATTTTGCAAGATATGTCACAACGCACACAATGAGCTTTATACGTGAGATGACACCCACATATCGCCAACACTCACCAAGCCACTCGGCAGAAAGTGAATTGCAACACGCTGTCAGCTCTGCACATAAAATAGCAAGGTCATTCAGACGATCATTGTCAGTTTCATTACAAACAGCAACAACTGCATTGCACACAAAACTGTAGCGGTTGCTTGGTGTCTCTGCCAACTGTCGAGCCCACTGAGGTTCAATTCTACCTGCAACAGAACATTCTTGTCCATACATTTTTCACCTAATAATTATCTGTCACGGTCAAGTTTGCAATGCTCTCACCTCATGATCAGAAGGTCCCAGGTTTAAATCATGACCATGAGATCTGCTGTCCTGATAAGGTTTTGCGGTTTTATTGAGGCCCCCCCGCCCCGCAAATGTGAGACTACTACACAATTGGCCACAAGTGCATTCTTTCACAGCACTCCAATTGCTACTAACTAATACTCCTACCAAGTAATGCTATGCAGTCTGATAAACTACTGACAGTGTAGCAACATGAAAAATAAGTATGAAAAACTCACCTCTCTTTTGAGGATTTCACAGAGATGGTAACGAAAATGACTGTCTTTGAACACACGTCACACTGTGCTGTCAAACAATGCTGTCAAATGTCAAGATTATACACCATCAGTGACAGCTAAAAGAACAAGCGTGTAGCACTGGTGGAATGATGACAGGGGAAAATCAGACTGCTCAGAGAAACACTTACTCCATCATATCCTATCCATCAGAAATCCCATGTGAGCTGACCTGGGATCGAAACCAGACCTCTGCAGCAACAGGTCACCATCTAACTGCCTCAACCATCACACAACCCTTCTGGATAAGATCCTGTATAGTTTGGTATAAAATACCAATATGATTGAGAAGTTGCTGCTGTCATCCTCATGAGTAAAGGTGAAGATGGAGGCAGCAGGATCTTCTAAAACACAGGCAACTATCCACCAAACTACATGGCCCTACATTGCATAAGGCACACAACTTTCAATAAGTCAATAACATGCATATAATCTAAACAGTTCATAAAACGCTGCTAAATAAATCAATCATTCCAACAATTGGTCTACATACCTCCCCGACGTGGATTGCTGAATATATCAGCCATAAACTGGGCATTACAAATATGGTTTGAACTAGACGGTTGAACTGTGGAATACAGAGCCTGGCGTATCTTGGGATAAGCATTCCCAAATGGCTCAACACAATGTGGCTTTGATTTGAGAAGACTGCAGCTTGAGTACAGGTCATACAGATGAGCTAGAATACATCGCTCCGCTGATGAACAATCCCCTGGGTTCGTCACATGCTTCACTACACGACACAAACCCTCAAACACAGCAGTTGTCTGCTCTGGGAACACTGAAATAGGAACATATTCTATTAATTCTTATACACCAAAATTTCACATATGAAACAAGATTTACAGTCAAAATACAGGTAAATGGCAAATGTTAGCATGCCATAAACTGAGGGTAGCAGCTGAAGATGAAGGCAGCAGGTTCTTCTGAAACATTGGTACCTACCATATTTACCCAAATACAAGACAAGCAGTTTTCCTAATTCATCTTCCAAAAAACTGGACGTTACCTTATGATCACCCACAAAGTGAAACATTTTCTGTGTAGATATTTTCATAAAAATGAAAGACAGTGAAGGGGGACATTACACATCAGGGTCACCTTACATTCAGACAAACACTGTATCTACCAAATAAGTCATCACATCTCAGAAGCCTAGAATCTTAACATAAGGTAACATACAGTTTGCACCGCACTACCGTTCAAAGAGACACCACCTTTACATTAGCAGAACTGTGATATCTGATAAGGCTGTGATTCATGCTGATACAATTGCTGAAATATTCCCAGCCTCACATGTAAGCTGGCCTCTAAGCATAAGAGGAAAACAGATTAAGGGTGCTACATACTGACAGATTCAGATGATAAAATACTGCTTAATAAGGAGCATCATTATTTGCATTTTCAAAAAATATTATTATGATAATTGAATACAGAAGGATGAGATAGGCATACAGCACACATGGTAGGAGCAAAAGAGTAGTGGTCAGAAAAGTGAAAGGAAGACACCACCTGAGAGATCTAAGAAAGAAAGGAGGATAATATTAAAATGAGTCAAAGAAACAGGATGTCATTATGACCTGGATTCATCTGTGACCCTTGTACACACAATAATAAACCTCATATTCCATTACAGCTAGGGAATTCCTTTCATTACTAAGAGCTTTTCCACTCCACAGAATTAGTTAGATGGTCTTGTAACCCTAATGCATAGCAGTTACCATGTGTACCATCTGCTGCATCATAAATGAACAAAGCATATTGTTCTGTTTCACAAGATTCTCACAATAAACAGCCTTTCTTCTGTAAATAACATTAACCAGTTTTTTCTTGTAATGGAGATACAGTGTGTTTTCTGGAGACATGCCTTGCATTTTGTGAAAAATTTAGATTAAACATCTGCTAATTATAATCAACAAACACCTCTTGATACGATCATACACACACCATTAAACTGCTAACTCAGTACTTGGATACACTCACACAAAAGGCAGCAATGGTATCGCCTCAGAACACCAACAACATATAGACTGAGGGACGTGGTGTAACTTCGAATGAGACCGGACCCTTTTGCCTGCAACTGTGCTTCGACTTCTGGGAGTTCTTTCAGGATCTGTACACAAAGAACACAAGCATAATACAACATACTCTTATGCTCTAACAAACAATCACGTAAATGTGCAGTTTTCTGTATGGTGGAGTGAAAGATATGAAGCTTTGTGGTGACTAAATGCAACAGTCTTCTCATGCAGTTATGGGTGCCTGGCTGAAATAGACTTTCATTTCAGACACTGCCTCAGCATCAGAAGGGAAAAAATACATTATGCAATATTTTTTGCCGGATGTTAAACTAAGACTAATAGGCAGGGTGAGCAGACATGTGACTGACCAGCAGGCCCCTCTGTAATGATTAGCTTCTGCACAATGACACTGAACTTCAAGGAATCAACAGTACTTGTAATACAGCCTATATCTGTGCCACACAACAACCCCTGATGACACAGACACTGAGTTTTCAACACATAACATACCTATTCCATCTTGACAACAGTGACTGCCTCACACAATGTCACTGTGGAATGTAACCAGTCTTTCTGTAGCCGATATCCTTTTATGGTATACATGCCACTTACATTAACGCAGAATGTAACCACATTGTGATCCTGACACTGATATCACTTCAGGCTATACATGCCCCTTGCATTACTGCAGAATACAAACACAGAATGTAGCCAGACAGTGTCTCTGTAGCTATCACTTAATGGTGTACATGCCACTTACATTACTGCATAATGTAACCACACTGTGGTCTTGACACTGATATCACTTCAGGCTATATATGTCCCTTACTGTATGTACTGCTCTGGTTCAGTAGAACATAAAGACAAGGAACAGGAAAACCTATTCCTAAATAAATGCCGGTCAAAACAAGGTTAAGTTTAATTTGGTACCACTAATTGCTTCCAGAAAAATGTTTTAAATTCTCCCACAATCTGGTGATGTAACACTGCTTGCCTATTATGTGATTTTATCTTGTATTAGTGTATCAAGCTGAAGGCTTGTAGTATTATTAATCAGCAAGTGCATCATGTGAATAGCAGTTCAATGCACAAAACACGACAAATAACACTGGTATTATGTGAAATACTAATCTCTGTGATTAACTTAGAAAACCACAACCCCATGTTGTGGTGTGAGGAACACAATTCCATGTGTTGTTCTGATCACTTGCACTATGCAACTCACTGATGATAAATCACTGATAATATTGACAACAATTCCTATAACTGTTGCAAATATTGTTGATGATAACACTTGTGTCAGTTTCAGATTGTGACCGCCCTATGCGTTTCTGGTAAGAATTGTGACAGCCTTGTGCAGAATGTAACTTTACACATGTGGATGCACATGGAGCCAACTGAAGACCTACTAGCAAAGCCATGCTACCAGCTAGCTACCCATGTACTCGAACAAAGACCCAAGCTTCTAGAAGCTTGTCACATTCCTGCATAATTCTCGTCATCAAGCATGTCCTGTGTGCAAGTGTGCAAAAGTCACATACACCAGTATGAAATCATGTCAGTGAACTGTAATATTGTGCAATTGCTTAGCAAAAAGGAATACAAAAAATGCACAAAATTACAAAAACATTTGTCCTTAGCATTGACACTTACATTATTGCAGAATATAACCACAGAATGTAGCCAGACAGTGGCCCTGTAGCTATCATTTCATGGTGTATATGCCACTTACATTATTGCAGAATGTAACCCACACTGTGGTCTTGAAACTGACATCACTTCAGGCTCTACATTCCACTTACATTACTGCACAATGTAACAATATTTTGGTCTTGAAGCTGATGTCACTTCAGGCACACATGCCACTTACATTAATGCAGAACATAATCACACTGTGCTCTTGAAGCTGATATTACTTTAGTCTACAAGGTGTGATCAAACAGTTCCAAGACTTGGTGAGTGAAAATTACAATTTATTGCTAATGGCTAAAAATATTCAATAATTTTCAAAATACTCTCCTTGTGAGCTGACACACTGCTTCCAGCAGTCCTGCCACTGCTGGAAACATTTTTGGAAAGAGTCTTTTGGAATGGTGTTCAGCGTACTCGTAGCATTCTTCTTAATTGCGTCAATGTCTTCATATCTCTTCCCTTGCAACACCGTTTTTAATTGGGGGAACAACCAAGTCACATGAAGCCATGCCAGGGGAATAGGGTAGTTGCTAACGACAGAAATGCCATGAATTGCCAAAAATTCCTGGATGGAATGTGCTGTGTGTGCTGGTGCATTGTCGTGATGTAGCACCCAGGCACCCGCCACCCGTTTCTGTGGCCTCTTGCGAGAAACAGCCAGTCTCAGACGTTTCAAAACTTGTAGATAAAACTGTTGGTTTACAATTTTGATGTATGGTTGACCGTGCATCGTAGTTCAATGTGGATTAAGAGACCAACTAGACGTCACTTAGTATTATATTTATTTCTCCTTTATAGGTTGCTCAGCATGTTTCGGGCCACCTTGTGACCATCTTCAGGAGCTGACGACTTAGTGGTATTTTTCAAGTGTGTTGCAGAGCCGTGGCTGTGTAGGCAGTCAGATCCTGTTGGCTGCTTGTCTGTCCAATGGGAAGCACTTAGCACAACTAAGTGCTTCCCAATGGACAGACAAGCAGCCAACAGGATCTGATTGCCTACACAGCCACAGCTCTGCAACACACCTGAAAAATACCACTAAGTCGTCAGCTCCTGAAGATGGGCACAAGGTGGCCCAAAACATGCTGAGCAACTTATAAAGGAGAAATAAATATAATACTAAGTGACATCTAGTTGGTCTCTTAATCCACATTGTTGGTTTACAGTTTGGCCTTGTGGAACGTACTCATAATGAACAATGTCCTCCATATCAAAGGAAACAATGAGCATGACTTTGACTTTTGACCACACCTGGCGTGCTTTCTTTGGCCTCGGGGAATCAGCAGACTTCCACTGTGAAGACTGACATTTTGTCTCCAGGTCATACCCGCAGACCCACGTCTCATTGCCCGTGATGATTTGCCCCATAAAGTTTTCATCTGACTCTGCTTCCTGCACCATATTTGTTGCCACAGACAAGCGCCAATCCTTCTGTTCGGCGGTGAGAATTAGCGGAACAAATTTTGCAGCAACACATTGCATGTTCAAATCTTGTGTCAGTATGGCCTGGCAAGTTCCATAAGACACTCCAACCTCAACAGAGTTCACGGATTGTTAAGCGCCGATTTGCTTGGATCAGTTCTCGCACTCGCGCAACAGTTGTCAGTTTTGCTTGTTGTCGGTCTGCCAGACCGCGGATTGTCATCAACTGAGTCTCGGCCTTCTTTAAATCTCTTGTGCAATTCAAAAATGCAAGCACAGCTCAAACACTGCTCACCGAAGGCAGTTCTCAACATTTCAAATGTCTCCACACCGTTTCTTCCCAGTTTCACACAAAACTTGGTGCATGCGCGCTGCTCTTGCTCTTCCGACATCCCGCACGGCATGAACAATAACAAGGCGCCGGTACACAACTCTCTTTGACCAAAGCTCACAAAGAACTGAGATGCACGCTGGGACGATCCCTTGTCCCAGGGAGAGAGGGAGTTCTAGGACACCTCCCTGCAAACAGGGGTGTCCTGAAGTGTACCCACAGCCGAGTAAAAAAATCAGTCTTGGAAATTTTTGATCACACATTGTATATATGCCACTTACACTGCTGCAAAATTTAACCACATTGTGGCCTTGATGCTGATGTTACTTGAGACTATATATGCCACTTACATTACTGCAGAAAGTTAACAAACTGTGGTCCTGTATCTATCACTTACAGGAATACATACTTCAATATTAAAACGAAATAAAATATGTACTCCATCTACTTTAATGCAATGGGATGTCCTCTATCAAGAACATATAAGTCAATTATATTCCAGCATCAGTTGTGTGCTGTATGTTCGCACAACTGTGTACATTTGGTTTTGCATATGTAAAACTGATTTATGATGTTTCAAAATGTATCTAACTCACTAACAAAATACTGCACAGTTCATTTTCATAAGCTAGTGGTGCTGCAGCTACTTAAATATTTTCCCTCATTTTATGAAACCCAAAAATTCATTACCATATTCACAAAAGCCTGCCAGCTGCTCACATCCTGACCATTCCTAGTGCACATATAACACCTGATCTCAACTCTTTCTTTGAGAGTTTCTTTTGGATGCTAATTTATAATGAAGAAGTGCCAAAGAATATCTCTGTGCATGTGCAATGTGCATGCATGAACACATCTGTGCATGTAAAATCTAACCTAATTTAACCCTCTGCGGGAAGATTTTATTTTTTAAGTTAAAATTTATCACCTCTTAAATTCATGATAAGCTGTCATTTGGTGTATCTGAAGTGTACTGCTGTCAAATCAGCACATGCAACTAACAAACAATGACTCTGGCAAACATGGTGGAAAAAACAGCAGTAAATTTGAAATCACAACTCTTGTTGCTGAAGGCACTTCACAGACATATGTGCACATAATTCATATAGGACTAACAGTATCTAACATGACAAAGGATGCAAAGGTACATCCATTGCCCTGTGTTTAAACAGGTTTTTTTTTAATTAGACGTTTGGTTAGAATTACCTGGATGCACACATCTATGAGATCATAAATACTGAGTGCCAGTTCCATGAGGTCAAACAGAAAGGCAACATGCTCCTGGACAGGTAAGTAGTTGGAACTGCCACTAGCAAATGAACTCAACATTTCCACCACTGTTACGGTACACTGCCATGTCACAACATGTTGATCAAAAAACGACAGTCCTTGCACTTTTGCCGTTGTTGCTTCGAAGTTGAACTCACCACGTGAATGTTTCTTTACTTTTCCACCTGAACAAAAAGCACAAAGTAACTTTTTACAGAATGTAAAACCATGAATACAAACATACAGAGAGAAATAATTACCTGCTATCATGATATATAAGAAACTGCAGAGAAGGAAGCCCAGAAAAACAGACCAAATAAGCTACAGAGAATAAAAGGGCTATACTTGTATCTGCCCTTATTCAAGAACCATACCATTCAGATATATGGGGGAGTGGAGGCACAGTTCTATGCATCCTAACCATCAAATATTATTGGAGGAATTGGTTAGCTTCATGTCCTTGCTGCCTTATCCCTGAGGAGACAGCCCCAGGATCTACTGCAGAGGAGGCTGGGAAGAAACAAGCTGGTCTGGGTGCTCCACAGCAGGGAAACATTTCTACGAATGCCACCAATACAACCCCTAGTTCCTCAGTCATCCAGCCCATTGTTTAGACATTAGCCTAAACAAAATACCCTGACTCCCAAGGCAAATATGCTGAAATATAAACTGCTAAATAACAAACTTTCGAGGTAAGGAAATGTTTCAAAAATGCGAAGAATTCCAAAGCACATGAAACAAAATAGAAAACACCTAAAAGTAAGACCAGGAACAATAAATTAAGAAACATGTCTCACAGGGACGAACAGCATAGGAAGAAACTGGGAAGCAACAGCTCTTGAGAACTGGGACGGATGGACAAACAGACTCAGCCAACAGATGCTGCATTAAATGCACAAGAAGAAAATGAACTTCACAATATGTGCTTTCACCAAAAGAACTCTTAATGATTTTGCAGGGGCAGTTACATATGCTCACTGCTCTTTCATCCTCTTATCTACAGTTTCAAAAAACCCAAATATCTTCTGGGCCCAATGCATCAAATCAAAAACCAGACAATATACAAATTTCAAATCTGGGATTTAATAAGAATATGTCCGTGTATGTAAACCTACGTATTCCAAAGCTGGGTATTATTAATCCTTTTGAATCTAACATTTACTATATAATACAAAACAATACACTTCATACCTCACAGAAAACAAAGTGTCGCCATAACAAAGAACAATCAAATAATGTTGTTCAGGAAAAAACTGTTTACTGTAAGAATCATACAAAACAAAGTGTCTGATCAAAATACGAAGTGTTCAAACATCAAAAGAAGTGGTATAGATAATTAACTCTCCTTTAGGGGTTCAGATTAAAACTAAATCACTTCCAATGTACCTTACCTTCTGCAACATCAATACTGAACTTCTTGCTAAAGAGTTTGCATATTTCCTTAGTCATTTTCTTAATAGTATGTCGAGCCTCATCTCTGATTCTTCCAACCCCATACAACAAAACATGACGCTGATTGCAGTCATGCAAGCTACTCGGCTCATCCTGCAACACAAAATAAAACAACACACTAATTTTACAAGGTAGTTTTGTTAACACAGTTTTCAGCAATAAATTTCAATCTTTATGGACATTACCCATACTCTTGCAAAATGCTCAACATCCCCACCAAAAATTAAAGTTTGCTGACAAAGGGTCCTACTGTAAGTAATTTATTCTCATACTGTCATATCTACAGTAATGTGTTCCATACATGTGGCAGAGGAAAATGTGTTGTATAAAGCAGATGTCTGGATCTCATTTCTCCTGGGCCACCTGTTTCTACACCCTCCATTGGGGCGACAGAGGTCATTTGTGGTGCCACCAGTGAACCAGGAGGCACACCATCATCCTTTGGTGAATCTGGTGCATCCTGTGGACAATTAAGAGGAAGTAAGCAACATAAAATGCGTGACACTGCTGCAGGAAGATGCCCATCAATTTTCAACACACCTGCGCTCACAATTAATTCGTGTGAAATCAATCACCATGCAAAATTTTAGTTTGAAAATCAGAAGGGAAAAGGCCCTTGGGGCTGAATGAACCTTAAAGTTAAATAAGAGAATACTTTAAAAAAGTGAACTTAAGTGTCAATTCCACTACAGCATCAAATGATAAGATTAGTGAATAATTAACACAGAAGGAAGTGGTTGCGGCCTAATGCAAAATCTATTTGAAGATTTTCATGGACTGCAGAAAAGCACAGGACACGCAGTCCTCAGACTGAGATATGAATAGGGGATTTTCCACACATTAGACAAAGGTGATTGTGATAATTAAGGAGTTACATGTACATTTGTGACAGGCAACCATAGCCTTTTATGCATAATAGATAATAAATATCACTTCCTGTCCTGTAGTCAGAAAGGGCCTAAGAACATGAAACAAAGTACCAACACTAATAATGCTAAATTTCAGTGACCTGGGTTAATGAAGCTAGACTAGTTGCCATCTGCCGAAGAATAAGAGAGTTCTGAGAGAGTTTTGTTGACTTCCTAACACTATTCACTCACAATTAACAGAACACAACTAGCTTCACACTATGCATGTACACACAAGTCCATAGTTCCTTTACCAATGAATTTTGTTGCTCCTCCTTGATATGCTGCAACAATTTATCCAAGTCATCATCGATTTTACTGTCATCATAATCCATGTTTCGGCCATGATCCTGTAAATAATATTACATTTTCATGTAACAAATAGTATTACAATAGTTGGTATAATAATGCATCACATATTCAAGAATTTACAAGATTATTTAATGCAAAACATGTTGACAAAATTTCACTGTAGTTCTGCAATGTTCCACATATTTATTTTTCTCCACTGTCCTGTATTTATGTATGGTTTATTTAATGATGGTGTATGCAGTACTGACTACGTAACATTAAATGATATGGTTATTCACTAAATAATTTTTGGAAATTATTCTACAGGAAGTAGCTGTGGCCTGCTTTCAGAGTTGAACTGTTTCAAACACAGCAACAAACATTCAGGTTTCTTGCAAGGCAAGTGACTCTGTAATGTACGCAACATTTGGAAATCACTTGGTCTTTTGTAAAAGCCGGAATGTGCTGGAAGTGAAACTTTGACGTAATTAGAAAACACTGGGCAGCTTACTTCACAGTTGTTTGTTGAAAGGTGTATGCGTGCCCCAGATAAGTGTTGTAAGTATTGAGAAAAATATTTGAGTCAGCACAACACCACTATAAAATCCCGAGGAAATTAGGTCAACACAGAATCGGCAGAGACTTGGCGTAGAGATTCGATGGAAAGACTCGCAGACTTGCAAGATTGGTTTCAAGATGTAATTTTGGTCTACGACACGGCATTATTCTGTGGCCTGAGGAAGTTATACTTCATAAATATCATCGGTTGAGATGTCAGGCTGCTTCATACTCTGGCTGGTAACAGGAGGAAAGCTGCTCTGACCGATTATCCAAATTCAGTGTTTAGCGTGTCACTTTTGGAAATTAAATACTATTCTAAATTTTACAATTAACGCTTGGGATTTAATAGTGGTGTGACGGTTAATTAACTCACAAATTTGCGTAACTACGGGATAGCAGAAACATATCTCCGACCAGTGTAACCTACATGTATATTTATGTATATATAGTAGATAATAGAATTTTATGTTAAATTGTTACACAGTTCATCTCCCACAAAACCCCAAGGCAGTCCTTGATACCTAGATAACCGTAAAGCCTCTGACTAGGCCATTGCTACCATTCTCAGGATAGGCCTCTTAATGGCCATAGTAGTCGCCCAAACTTACCGCTCGGCTGGGCGCTACACAAAATAGTGACGGTGGTGTGGACACAACCCTCGTGTCATTACATAGATTGTTGACAGCAGTGTGGACACAACACCCAGGCACTATATAAATTGGTGACAGCGGTGTGGACAACACTCGGGGTCACTACAAATTGGTGACAGTGGTGTGGACAACACCCGAGGTCATTACAAATTGGTAGGCAGCAGTGCGATTACGATAAATTGGTTTTTTTGGGCCATGTACGATTATCTAGGTAGGGGCTAGGGCTACATAAATTTACAGGCACAGAAATATACTAACGTCGGACTAAATTCTAAATTTCGGTAACACTTAAATACAATTTAGCTATGGCGGAAGCAAAATTAAGACAGGAAATAGCTGAGTCTAGGGCAGATATCGAGAAACTAAGGGAGCAGATGTCAAGTGGGAGGCACACAGTGCATAAAGACTTGTCACTGATATCCCTGGTTCTGAAATGGTCAGGTGCGGAAAACGCCACCCCACTCGAAGAATTCTTAGCAAGTATTGACAGGGCAGCATTAATAGGAAAATGGCAAGATACGGACTCTTTAAATATCGCAGTTTTATGCCTAGAAGACCCTGCTAAAGCATTTTACAAAGCATGCACACAGCTCTACACAAAAGACGCTTCGTGGCAAGATTTTAAGAACGCGTTTAGAGAAAGATTTAGGGACGTACATAGCGACCAGTATCACTTTACAAAATTACAGACAGCCAGACAAGCCAAAAACGAAGGGCCTATGGAATTTGCAGATCGCTGCAAAGGGTTAGCTCAAAGGGTAATGAGTAAGGTTAACGACCCTGTTGCACAGCAAATACACCGGGAAAATGCAGACCGCACATGTCTAGCTAGTATTGTGGCGGGTTTATCAGGTGTGGTCAGTCGCCAAGTTCGTTACGCCCATCCTAGAAATTTACATGAAGCTTTGAATTTAGCGCTGGTGGTAGACGAGGCCGAGAAACAAGAGAGACTCAACGAGACTTTTTACACGTGGTCGGACGAGTTCGCAGGCCAGTTACCTCGGTCACCAGGCAAGAAGTTTCGTGGCAGCAACAGCTCTGAACGATCAGCCGACTCATGTGCGAGTAGTCAGCAGATTAAACAGCCTCATAGCACTAGGTCAGGAACTCAGAGTAACAGTTCGCCTAGGTGCTATGAATGTGAAGGCATAGGGCATTTCACCAGGGAATGCCCTACAAGGCTAAAGAGAATAGGAAACGCACCTAACTTGCCTGGGAGGAAGAATCCGAGTGAGCATTCAAAACGTCTGAGCTCACCCAGCGAGAAGCCTCAAAACACGACTACATGGGGAGGCACTACAGAAAAACCGAATCAGGGAAATGAGTAAGAGGTGAGAGCGGTGACAGCTCACTCCAACTCGGCGTCCCTGAAAATGCTGTCAGAAAGCCCGAAACTGCGGTTCTGTTGGAGCACGGCGCTCCCTCTATCACATTGGAGATAGAAGGGAAGTGGCAGCGTCTAATAGTAGACATGGGCTCTAACATATCGATACTCCAGCCGGGAGTATCACGGAGAGAATTGAGGGACACTTCCCTAAGACCCTTTGGAGTGACTGGGGAAACCCTGGATGTTAAGGGCCGACAGCTGGTTTCCTTTATGCTGGAAGGACGGAAATTTGACCATATGTTTTTGGTATGTCCCCTCCCTACGGAAGCAGCGGGACTAATAGGCACAGATTTCTTAGATAGGACAGGTGCCGAAATTAACTTTGAGTGTGGCAGGATGGCGCTTGCAGCCATTGGAGAAGCGCCTTTTGCAAACAGTGCTTTGCAAGGAAAGCGCACTGCACTCACTCTATTTTCTGAGGTTCAGGTTGGATGCAGCACACGACCCACAGGTCAGGAGGAGCTGCATTTACATGAGAAACCCTCAGAAGACCCCCACTTCGAAATGACCATGGATTGTAGTAGGTCAGGGCTCGTGCAGACTACAGAAAACATTACTGTAGCACCACGATGCCGCCAGATAGCCATGGGAAGGCCGGAGATAGAGAAAAGTGAACGTCTCCCTTCAATAGTGTGTGTGGAACCCGCCCTTATACCTATACAGGGGGTTCTTACCGTCTGTGTCCTCACGTGGGTCGAGATGGTCACACCACAGCCTTCAAAAGTGACGTCACAGACCGGTTGTGTTGAAATTGGAGCAGCAGTAAACCGCGCTCATGTCGTAGTGGCAAATTTCAGCGATGAGCCACTAACGATACCTAAGTGTACGGTGACTGGCGTAGCTGAACCAGTTTCGGAAAATTTGGTGAACTTAGTGAACTCGGGAGGACAGTCGCTAAATTACCAACGGTGCCTCGCCGAAAGAAAAGAAACGAAGCGCTCTATAGCAAGTTGCTACAGGGTAAATTGAACCACTTGCCCCAAGAGGAGAGACGCCTCATAGAGCCCGTATTGTTAAAATACACACACGTTTTTCATGACGAAGATACGAATGATTTTAAAGCCACGGACGTTGTCGAGCATGAGATAACAGTCAAGAAAGATACGCCTATACGTAGGCCGCAATACAGGACACCCTTTGCATTGCGAGGAGAAATGAAAAATCAGATAGACAATATGTTGTCCAAGGGCGTGATTAGGGACAGACATTCGCCATGGTCAGCACCAGCCATACCCGTGCCTAAGTGGAGTTTGGACGGGAAACCCAAGTATAGATTTTGCGTAGACTTCCTTGCCCTTAATGTGGTTACCAAATTCGGCCCGTATCCTCTACCCATGTTTGAGGAGACCACGTCGTAACTATTTGGCTCCCGATACTTTTCCATCCTGGACTGCTATAGCGGCTTCTGGCAGATTAATATTAAGTAAGAACACAAAGAACGAACGGGCTTCACCATCCCGTTTGGGCACTATGAGCTTAATCGACTGCCTTTTGGACTGTCAAATAGCCCAGCATATTTTCAAAGGCTGATGGCCATTGTCTTAAAGAACCTGGTAGGCGAAGAATGTTACGTGTTTATCGATGACGTAATCATTTTCTCCAAGACCGCAGCAGAGCATGCCTCGAGGCTCGAGAATGTGCTGGCAAGATTTGAAAAAGCGAACCTACATCTCCACCCGGGAAAATGTGTGATTGTGCAGCCCCAGGTGAACTATCTAGGTTACGTTCTGTCAGAAAACGGGGTTTCCACATCAGCGGATAAAGTGGAAGCTGTTAAAAATTACCCGACCCCGAAGAACGTAAGGGATGTCAGATCATTCCTGGGCCTCGCCAGTTTTTACGGGAGGCTAGTCCCCGATTTCGCAGCACTAGCAAAACCCCTGACTAGCTTGATTCGGAAAGACCTGGAATTCATATGGGGCCCGAATCAACAACAGGCTTTCGAAGATCTAAAGAATAAGCTTTGCACGATGCCAGTACTAGCCTACCCAGACTTTAGTCGACCTTTCATTTTAACAACGGATGCCAGTAAAGCTGAGGTCGCTGCAGTCCTGTCGCAGGTGCAGGAGGGAATCGAACAACCCATAGCCTACACCAGCCGACAGATGAATAAGCCTGAGACGTCATACACAGCATCAGAAGCTGAGATGTTGGCTTTAGTGTGGGCAGCGAAATATTTTCGTTGCTATCTGTACAGCAGAAAGTTTGTGGTCAGAACGGATCACGCAGCCCTGATGTATTTAAAGAATTTCGGAGATCAAACTGCGCGACTCATGAGGTGGAGCCTGAAATTGTGCGAACTAGACTTCACAGTCGAACACGGAGCGGGAAGTAAGATTCCACATGTAGACGCTCTGAGTCGCCATGTAGGCAATGTTCTACAAACAGGAGGCCTATGTCGGGAGACTGTGCTTCACGAACAGGCCCGTGACAAGTTCTGTCAAGGTTTGAAGCCAGGAACCTATCAGGGTAAGCATGAGTTCTTTTTCGATGATGAAGGGCTAATATATCGTCGCAGGCCCGATGACAAGCATCAGCTGATTGTTCCCAGCAAGCTAGTAGCTGACGTAATCCGAGAGAACCATGACCCCGTTTATATCGCGCACCCAGGCATTAAACGAACTTGCGAACTGCTCGCGCTAAGCTTTTGGTGGCTGGGAATGCATAAGGCCGTTGAAGAATACATAAAGAAGTGTGATGCATGCTAGAGGAGGGAGGAGGATCGCGAATTTATAGCGCCCCTTGGACAGATGAACATGCTGGAAGCCCCTTTCCATGTGACATTGGTTGATATCATTGGCCCTTATCCCGTGACGCCATGCTGAAATCGTTACTTATTAACATTCACTGATCACTACACAAGGTATGCGGAAGCATTTCTGATCCCTGATCAAAGGGCAGAGACGTGCGCTCAAGTGTACGCCACGCAAAGTGACTCGACACGATTCGGGATCAAAGCTAATTTCCGATCAGGGCCCTGCTTTCATGTCCGTGTTTTTCAACAAAACATGTAAAATACTGGGAATTCGAAGGGCATGCACGTCTAGCTACCATCTGGCATTGAATGGCATGGTGGAAAGACTACACCGATTGCTTCACACGGCCTTATCACACTACATGAATGCGGCCCACACAAACTGGGAGTACTAGTCCCGTTTTTCCTCATGGCACATAGGGCGACACCAAGTACCACTACTGGGTACAGCCCCTTCTTCCTGTTACACGTGAGGGAGATGACACTCCCCAGTAACAAAAATTTAAAAGCCAAAGTCCCCATGGCCGATCGTAATCTTAAACAACAAATGGAGAAACTAAAAACAAGCCTGAAGCAAGCCTACAAGGCGGTTACTGTAGCAAACCGCCAGGCCCATCAAACTAACAAAAGATATTACACCCGAAGAGCAAAATATCGCAAGTTTAAGATAGGAGAATGGGTTTATTTGTACAACCCTGCTAGGAAACCAGGCTTATCACAAAAATTTTTCAAGCCCTGGTCTGGGCCAGGTGTCGGAACTAAATTACGAAATACTGGGTAACAATGACAGGAAAAGCGTCGTGCACATAAAAAGGTTGAAGCTAGCCCATGGCGAAATTGTCAGAGACTCGAAACCCAGGCCGCAGTACAAGAAGAGAACGCATAAGCGTGAGCAGTCGGGATCTAGTCACGAGAGTGATCAGTCTGCGGCCATTAATATTGGAGCACGTTCATTGGCGCAGCAGATTCCTCGGAAAGACAGTACACCACCACTCCCGGTGGTTCCAATTCGGCGGCAAGTCACCATCCGCTGTCTGAACGGTAACGATTGCAGAATCTACAATGAAGTTCTCTCCAAGGCCGGTGTCATTCACAATGCTATGGCATGTTCCATTGCATCCAACGAGATCTGAACACTGCCTGAACTCCATGGAAGCGCCTACACGAAGTTGGACACCCCTTCCCTATATCTACCGGAGGTATCACCTATACTGGCTGTTCACGAGGTACCTCAACTACAAAATGCATTTCCGACGGAGGCCAGAGAGCTGGATAACATCAGGACACGTCTACAAACCCCGCAACGTTCCTATGACTTGGACACATTACTTCAATTACAGCAGACTCCACTGCTTCGAGAAAGTCAGCCATATTAGCACCTGATTATCATTACAGCATCCTGTACGCTCACTGTAATTTTAATCCTATACTGCTCTACGTGCCAGGTTCCATCATTCACTCCTATGTAATGTTACCTCAGATATTAACCCAGTACCACCAACTATTTCCACGCCAACTCCAGTACCTAGGCACTTGGAAGATTCCAAACAAGAAGATTACCAGAAAGATATGGTTTCTTTTGCAACCTATTCGTTACCACAAAAACTATGAAATGATCACTTGTTTCATTACACAACGACAGTTTCACCACAAGACTAGCGAATGCCTCAAGAACAAACAAGCAGTTCATGCGACGATATGCAGTGCACAACTTTGCAGGTGTAACCCAATACATCCGGCGACCTTGAGCAGGAATGCTGACTCAGCACGTCCCACTGATGAGACAGCTATAGTGCAAGTACCATCAACCTGAAGAATGCATTTGTGATGTGTAAATACTTTTATAATGTGAGAGTTTGGACGATTGTAATGAAAAGGAAAATATTCTATATGTACACCCCGTCCCATTATTTGTTTTTATGGGTCATGTATTGATATTTGTAATGGTGTTGCCTACATTACGATAACAAATTTGGATTGTTGAAATTTCAGTTTAAAAAATTTTTACCGCGAAATTTCATATTTAGGGGAGGCATGTGTAATTTACACAACATTTGGAAATCACTTGGTCTTTTTGTAAAAGCTGGAATGTGCTGGCAGTGAAACTTTATTTGATGTAATTAGAAAACATTGGGCAGCTTACTTCACAGTTGTTTGCTAAAAAGGTGTATGCGTGCCCCAGATAAGTGTTGTAAGTATTGAGAAAAATATTTGAGTCAGCACAATGCCACTATAAAATCCTGAGGAAATTAGGTCAAGGTAGAATCAGCATAGAGATTCGATGGAAAGACTTGCAAGATTGGTTTCAAGAAGTAATTTTGGTCTATGATACAGCGTTATTCTGTGGCCTGAGAAAGTTAGACTTCATAAATATCACCGGTTGAGATGTCCGGCTGCTTCATACTCAAGCTGGTAACAGGAGGTAAGTTGATCTGGCTGATTATCCAAATTCAGTGTTTAGCAAGTTACTTTTGGAAATTAAATACTATTCTAAATTTTACGATTAAAGCTTGGGATTTAATAGTGGCGTGATGGTTAATTAACTTACAAATTTGCGTAACTATGGGATAGCAGAAACATATCTCCGACCAGTGTAACCTACATGTACATTTATGTATATATAGTAGATAATGTCGCGGACAGCCGACGAGGGGTGGTCCTCCAGCTTGGGGGTTGGGCGAGGTGCTAACAACACCTCCCTGTTAAAACTAATGTTCAGAAACACTAACTTGTGAGATGATTCCTCTAGAGACAAAACAATCTGGAGGTAAACTACTCCCCTACTCGGATCCCTGGAGGGGGAGTGTTTCTAGGGGAATCATCGCGCAACATACAAAGAGGTATGAAACTAGGTACGTGGAATGTTAGGAGCCTTTGTAGGGCAGGATCCGTTAAGGCAGCGGCAAGGGAATTAGGGAGATATAAATTAGATGTAGTGGGTGTGCAGGAGGTCAGGTGGGACAAAGGACGCACAGTAAGAGAAGGGGATTATGATTTTTTCTATGGGAAAGGAAATGATAATCATCAATTGGTAACAGGTTTTCTTGTACACTGTAGAACAGTATCAGCAGTGAAGAGAGTAGAGTCTGTTAGCGACAGGTTGTCATATATAGTGCTGAGAGGTCGCTGGCATAATATCATTATTGTAAATGTGCATGCACCAAGTGAGGAAAAAAGTGAAGAGTCAAAAGATAGTGTTTATGAAGAATTAGAGCAGGTTTTTGATCATTACCCTATGTACCATATGAAAATTCTATTAGGAGATTTTAATGCAAAAGTGGGGAGAGAGATTACTTTCAAACCAACAATTGGAAAGGAGAGTCTCCATCAGGATAGTAATGATAATGGAGTTAGACTAGTTAACTTCGCCACATCGAAAAATCTGGTGGTTAAGAGCACGATGTTCCCTCACCAGAACATTCACAAATATACCTGGA
>Ga0123355_10002889_pt1 | contig 24389 bp, 23 predicted proteins | sample TergutEmb28metaG_3_FD_89872 | JGI IMG/M metagenome (GOLD analysis project Ga0123355, IMG submission 89872) | Embiratermes neotenicus P1 segment gut microbial communities from Petit-Saut dam, French Guiana - Emb289 P1 | ecosystem: Host-associated > Arthropoda: Insects > Digestive system > Gut ... | reverse complement strand
AAATACGAAAGTAGCAGTAAACGCCATTGTATTCAGGAAAGTCGTGGGGGTATGGCACGCCATGTGCAACCTTCCTTGATAAAGTACAATATGGCACACAGTATGTCATACAAATCATAAGCTCATGGTTTTGTAGTTTTTTTGAATTTTTCCAATTCTGGTTTTATTAGCTCATACTGTTTGTGGGTTATATCACTTGGGTATGACTTTCTCATCAAGTCTGCACCTGCCTTTTTGTTCTATAATAGAATAAATTTGGGCAACTTGCAAGAGATTTCAAACAGGTTCTTAATGACCAAATATTCATTGAAAGTGTGCGAATAACCAATAACAACACCCCACATTATTTCTTTTTTGCAAATACTTTTGCGAGGACTGGAAGAGGAGCAACCCAAATAATATTTCCCATGAACGATACCATGCATCCTATCAGTAGTATTTCTTTTTCCTCCAACAACCCAACCATTGTGACCGTTGATTCTGCGACTCAGACCTCTGTCATACATCAAGTCTCCGAATCCAATTGAATAACGCACATTAGGGTCTGTCGTTGACTCGAAAGGCAAAGAAGGTTGTTTAGGTCAACCACTTTACCACTTCCAAAAATGAAAGATTTCAATTTCTCTCTGGCTTCCTCAATGTTTGTGGGCTATGTCGATTTCGCCCCAATCACTTTATGAGAAACAAGATTACCCATCTAGCGGTCTTGTCTCTGAATTTGATTCAGGGACAAGACCATAGCAATAACGCTTTGATTAACGCAATATTAACTTCTTTTAAATCGGCGTTCAATTTCGTTTTGGGTGACTTCAATTATTGTGGGGCGACCATGAGGGCAAAAGAAGGGATTGTCCAGTTTTAACAATTTCTGTACTAATATCTTTGCTTCACTCTCCTTTAGGGAATTCCCTCCCTTTACAGCCGCTTTACAGGCGGCTAATGCTATGATCTCAGATTTGTATTCATAGGGACTTTTTTTCGAGAAGCCTACATCCCTCATTTTATCCAGTATTTCCGTAAAAAACGCTGGAGATATGGGGGATTTTATCATTACGGGTACGGTGATGATTATAGGTTCTTCTATATCGCCTTCTATTCCAAAGCCAAATTGTTCAAATAAATCTTTATTGTCTTGGAGTATTTCCCTCTCCGTAGGAGTTAATCGTAGTGTAATGGAATTAAGTAAGTGTTGTGAGTGTATGGGGTTTTCTTGTACTTTGCGGAGAAGTTCTTCATATAATATGCGTTCGTGGGCGGCGTGTTGGTCAATCATAAATAAAGATTTTTTTTCGGAAATAAGCCAATAGGTATTAAATAATAAGCCAATAACTTGATAGTCTTCAAACAAACGTAAGGGGATGGGATTTGCCTTTGTTACATTTGTTAAAATATCTTCATTAAGATTAATATTTGGATTATCATTAATTTTTGCCGTAGCAAAAAGCGGTGAATTGTCTAAATGGTCTGTGGTTAAAGAATGTTTGAAGTTGGTGGTATGCGATTGTTCATTCCGTTCATTTGATTTGAAACTATCCCCTAAAGGTTGACTATTTTGAAACACGTTCTTTTCCGAAATATCCAATCTATTTGAACTGTTCGAAACACCTGAAATGGATAACGATTTTACTATTGGTAACTGTTCTGTCTCTGGTTCGTTTGATTTTCTTGTATACATACGAGGAATTAAATTCTGTTCTAGCAAAACTTCTTGTATCGTATTTTCCACGAAGTTAAAAACAGCTTCCTCATTGGCAAAACGTACATCCATTTTGGTGGGGTGGACATTTACATCCAGTGCATTATAAGGCAAAGACAATCGTAATACGTACATTGGGAATTTCCCAGAAGGCAACATTGTTTTCATTGCAGATTCAACAGCATTCCCTAAAAATTTACTCTGAATGTATCGCCCATTAATAAAAAATGTACCATGCTGGCGATTGCCACGCGCTATTTCTGGACGACCTATCATTCCTGATAAAAATAAATCTCCTTCTTGTGCCTCAACCGCAACTACTTTAGAGGCTACTTCACGCCCATACACATTAAGTAATGCCGATTTTAAATCACCATTACCTACTGTTTGGAAAACGATATTACCTTTGTTGATATAACGGATTGTTATATCTGGATTTCCTAAAGCAAAGCGTTCTAGGCAATCTGCAATATATCCCGCTTCTATTTGGGGCTTTTTTAAGAATTTCAAACGGGCAGGAGTATTGTAAAACAAATTAGACACAATTATGGTAGTTCCATTTGTACATCCTATTCCTTGATTTGAAACAACTTGACCTCCATGTATTTCAACACGCGTACCCATTATAGCCTCAGGAGTTTTTGTTACCATTTCCACTTGTGCAACTGCCGCAATACTAGAAAGCGCTTCCCCGCGAAATCCCAATGTTTCCACCTGAAATAAATCTTCTAAACTGGATATTTTGCTTGTAGCATGACGCGCAAACGCCAGAGATAAATAATCAGACGGAATACCTTTCCCATTATCTGTAACACGAACCATGCTAAGCCCACCATTTCGTATTTCTACAGTAATTGTACTAGCCCCAGCATCAATAGCATTTTCACATAATTCTTTTACTACACTAAGAGGACGTTCCACTACTTCGCCCGCCGCAATTTTATTAATTAAGTTCTGGTTCAATTGGATTATTGGCTTCATGTGTATCATCCCTTGTTAAATTTTTTATCCATGTAAAACTGTTTGTTTTAAAGAAGGCTATAATCCATTTGAAAAATTGGTCAAGACGCAAAAATATATAAACAATATGTGGCGGAAATTCAAATACAAATGCCGCCAAAAAACTCAATGGCAGAACAATTAGCCATGCACAGACACCATCAACTTTTAGTACAAATTTAGTATCACCTCCAGCCCGAATGATTCCAAGAAAACAAGGGGCAGCATAGGATATAAATAAAGATGAAAGAGCCGCAATACTAATAAATTGTCGTGCTATCACAATAGTTTCAGGGGTAAAATTGTAATGTGACAAAAAAAACTCTCTTAGACTAAAGAAAATAATCATTGTTACAACACCTAAACATACAAACACTTTTTGCATAACTCGTGCATAATGCTTTACTAATTCATACTCACCAGTGCCAACAGTCTTCCCGATTATAACACCACATGCGGCTGATGTACCCCATATTACCACTGTAACAAACTGGAACATTACACCCGTCACATTTTGGGATGCTATTGCGGATGCTCCTAAACGTCCTATAATTGCGGTTTGAGCTGTCATAGCAATACCCCAGAGAATATCACCTGTTATAATAGGCGTTCCATTTCTAATGAAATCACTCAGTAGAATTCGATTGTTTTTTAATAAATCCTTAAAACGTAATTTTAGCCGTTCATCAACAAAACGCACATAAACAACCATAATAACAGTTTCTACTATACGTGCTGTTAAAGTGCCAATAGCCGCCCCACGCAAGCCTAATTCAGGCATACCAAAATTACCAAAGATAAGCATATAATTCAAACTTACACTAATTACCAATGTGCATATCGCAACAATAAACGCAATTTTCACTACTTCAATACATCGCATAGTTGCCATTAGCATTTGTGTTATACAAAAAAACACATATGAAAAAGCAATAATCCTCAGATATGTAGCACCCTGTTGGATTGCATATTCATTATTTGAGAATATTCTAAGAACACCATAGGGATTAAGCCACACAATAACATTCAGCAACAAACCAATACTTACAGCAATTTTAAATCCAATAGCAACGATATCTTTTATGCTAGTTATATCGCGCTTTCCCCAATATTGAGATGCCAAAAGTGTTATAGTGGCGGCAATACCCATCACAAGCATAAATAAAATAATTTGCACTTGATTAGCTAAATGCACACCTGCTACAGCGTATTCTCCCAGGGAACCAACCATTATATTATCTGCAAGACCAACACTAACATTAATAAGATTCTGCCCAACTATAGGTAATGCTAATATAAATAATCGCCTAAGAAGGGCTGGTGTTTCTGTTTTTGTGTCAATTTGTGTATTCATAAAATCATCCATTCCTATTCAAAAACAAAACAAATATTACTTAATATTTAATGTATAGTATTTGAGTAGAAAAGTCTACAAAATTCATTTGCAAAAAATAAGGGCGGGAGACCTCCGCCCCTAACTATATTTTATGATTATAGTGAATTAATTTAGAATTTTGCTGATACTGTTACTATTGGCATTATTTCAAATTTTTTATTGGGATGATACCATCGGGGGGCATAATCAAGCCCATTCAAGTTAAATTCATCTTGTAGTATAGAGATAGATTGAATTATTTCTTCTTTTATTTGAAGGGCTAGGTCTTGTTGGATTTTGTTGAGAATGGCAGGAGTGATATTACTTGCATTATAAGGGGATTCTTCTACACGTCCAGTAATTTTAATATTAATTATAACAAAATCATCTGTGAATTGTGTGCGAACTGTATGTTTTTCTACTGTTAATGGAAAATCAGACATAACTACTATTCCTTTGTTTTTGTTAGAAACACACCATAGGAAACCACGTAATTCATCAGAATCCAATTTACCCACTTGCTGATAATCATTTATAGCTACTGCGCCTGTGGGTTGTGGTTCGTCGTCCTCATCTTCATCTTTGCTTAGCTCCACCAGCGGAATCAATGCGCCATTGTTGTGTTTTAGTGCAGAATATAGACATTCAAAATCTAAAGTAAAACACCCTGGAATTTTGTCATAAGGTACTTTGGTTTCTAAAATTTCAAGGGCTGTGGAATCTGATGCCAATACATATATACGAAGGTCAATTTCACGATGATTATTTAGCACATTCAAAGTATTTTCTACTAATTCTTTCTCAGATAATAATTCATCCCCAAGAATAACAAGTTTTGCATGTCCAAAATACAGACGATTATCTGTATTTATTTTTTGTATAGCTTCTGTAATAGTTGCTGCTGTAGCGGATTTTAATTTATCTTCATCTATATCATCACTTTTTTTTGATAAACTTGGTATGGATAAAGTAACAGTATATCCTTCTTCTTTTTCTGCCTTGTCTATTCCTATTATTGTAACAAAATCGCGATTTTCTATTGCAATATTATCCCAACATGATGTTAATAAAAATAAACATGAACACAATACAACAAGGTATGTCACCCCTCTACCACTAAAAGAGGTTTTGGTAACCCGTTTTCCATCGTCTTTAGTAGAATTTTTCTTTATTTTTGCAGAGACTACTATAAAAATAGGCAAAACTACCATAAATAAAATATCTAGTGTCATATACATAAAATCTAACCATTGATATATTTGCCCTATTGTAAATGGCATTAAAGTGAGCAAAAAAACAGCAACCGTGGTAACTAGTACCCCTACTGTCAATTTCTTATGACGGAAAACATCCTTCACTAACAGCCCGCCAAAAAACAACATAGCATTTCCCAAAGTAAATGCTGTGATAATCCAAAAACTAAACATTAGTGCGCCTTGTCTTTCAATAAACTCGCTTGGAATTCCTAGCATGTCTATCATACTCAAGACAGGGAAAGATTGGTCAAGGATACCTACACCAAATTCTGCAATAGTAAGCACAGTAATAATAACAATAACCAACCCTGCGATTAATAGCGCGCTTACTACGGCTTTTTTCAATTCATTTTTGGTGGGATACTGCCCCAAACCCCGCCGTTCTGGTGAAGAAGCCTCAACTGCATTTTCTTTGGAGTGTGTCGTATTCGTTTTGTTATGCGTTGTAAGAAATGGAGCAACCAGCAATAACATTTCTAGACCAGTAAAGATAAATCCTAATCGTAATACGCCTGAAATTAAACTTGTTGGGCTAGAAGTAAAAGATGGTTGCAAATTTGAAAAGTCACTAGTCCAAAACCCAACACCCACTAGGAAAATAAACGGCAAAATCATTAAGATTAACAGGACTTCTGCAACTCTTGCTCGTGTTTCTATGCCTTTGGCGGCGGCATAACCACAAACCAGTAACATTGTCGCACTCACTATAAACATAGGTGTCCTAGGTAAAAGCACTTCTTGGGTAATGCCCATAAACACGCGAAGTTCTAGCCCTGCCGACAAAACGATTTTTAACCACAACACCACCCCAATAATATATGCGACTGGACGGGTGAGTAAGATTTTTAAAGATTCTAAGAATGATATATTTGGGGTGGTTATGGAAATGGCATTTATGGCAGAGCCTATTAATGCACCCACGAGCATTGCCATGATTATCAACCCAAGTACAATGAGCCAACCGTCTTGCCCTGCAAATTCGGCAACACGACGCGGGAGGACAATTACCCCCGTTCCCATAGCACCCAAAATTATTAAAATTTGCAATTGTCGTAATGTTATTTTTTCATTTGCAGACATGTTATACCTCACTCACTTCATTCGCTTGCTCTGTCCTGGGCGAGCAAAAAATGGACGTTTTTTCATGCTGAATAATGGAAAACGGAAGATACTATCTTTTAACTCATGATAGCCATTTAAATCGGCAGTGGCGAAAGGCATAAGATACGGAAAACCATAACTTTTTAGCGACGCAAGATGGATAAACACAATTATTAATCCCAACCATAATCCCAAAAATCCTAATACTGCGGCAGATATTAATAAGCCATAACGTACCAAACGAAAACCATGTACCATTGACACATTAGGCACAGAGAATGTGGCAATACTGGTTAAAGCAACAATAATAACCACAATAGGGCTTACCAATCCAGCTTCAACAGCAGCTTGACCAATAATTAAGCCGCCTACAATTCCTATAGTTCCGCCCGAGGCATTTCTAATGCGAATGCCCGCCTCTCGTAATAATTCAAAAGCCGCATCCAGTAAAAAAATTTCCAATACTGCTGGAAATGGAACTGCTTGACTAGATTCTGCTAGTCTATTTACCATAAGAATAGGAATCATAGAAGGGTGAAACAATGCTATTGCCACATACAGGGCAGGCAATGAAATTGCCATAAATGCGCCAACAAATCGCATAAAACGTGTTATAGACATAACTTGCCATCGACTATAATAGTCTTCAGAAGCCTGGAAAAATGTATTTAACGTAGCAGGAACAATCATTACAAATGGCGAATTGTCAACAATTATTGCAATCCTTCCTTCTAATATAGAAGCGGCAGCCTTGTCTGGTCGTTCTGTTAATTGCGCTTGCGGAAATGGGCTAAGCCAAGACTCCTCTATAAGTTGCTCTACACATCCACTATCTGAAATACCATCAATTTCTATAGATTCAAGTCGTCGCTCCACTTCTTGTAACACTTCTGGTCTAACAACATCCTCCATATACATTAATGCCAAATCTGTTTGACTTCTTTGCCCAATTTTTAGTTGTTTTGCCTTTAAAGCAGTATCCCGTATGCGACGACGAACAAGCGCAGTATTAAATCTCATAACTTCGCTAAATGCTTCCCTTGGACCTTGCACCACTACTTCTGTTTCTGCGGATTGTATACCTCTGTTAGGGAATCCACGAGTGGCAATAATTATTACTTTGTCATAACCTTCTACAAATACAGCAGTATCACCCGCAAGCATAAAATATAAAACATCTTCCATATTGTCTGCTTCGCTTATATCTGCTGTGGCTATTGCTCTGTCACGTAGGGCTTCAAATACGCCCTCTTTTTTTTCTTCGTATGTCAGCTTTGCCCAATCCATATCAAACAATCGACGTATTACTGTTAAATCTGTTAATTCACGGTCTGTCATCATGTCAATGTATGCTATATAAATCCATGGTGCACCTTCTCCACCTGGTTTAATTTTACGCTCTATAAAATCGCCACTATCCTTAAAAAGCCCTTTTATATGGCTGATATTTTGTTCAAGATTACTGCTTGGTTTAGTTTTTTGTGTCATTTCACACCTCCACACCATATTTTGCTACAATTAGATGAAAATTATGCACGAAAACTAAAATATGTTCTTTGGTAAATCTCACAGAAACATCCCTTAATTTTTGGGATATCCTCTAATGACAATGGATAGACTATTGATGTAATATTACGAAGTCTTTACATGATACTTGAGGTGAGTGTCTTCCCTCAAGGCAGAACCCCCATTAAAATAAATATTATTAGGAGGCATCAATTGTATGGCTGGATTAGAACTCAAAAATATTGTTAAAAAATATCCAAACGGTTTTGTTGCAGTAACAGATTTTAACATGAAGATAGCTGATAAAGAGTTTATTATCTTTGTAGGTCCTTCAGGATGCGGTAAAACAACAACTCTACGTATGATTGCAGGATTAGAGGAAATATCAGAGGGTGAGCTATACATAGGCGATAAGCTTATGAACGACGTGGCACCCAAAGATAGGGATATAGCAATGGTTTTCCAGAATTATGCTCTATATCCTCACATGAGTGTTTATGACAACATGGCTTTTGGTCTTAAACTACGTAAAACTCCAAAAGCAGAAATTGAAAAACGAGTTCATGAGGCCGCTCGCATTCTTGACATTGAACATCTACTTGACCGTAAACCAAAAGCTCTTTCTGGTGGTCAGCGTCAACGTGTAGCAATGGGACGTGCTATTGTTCGTGAGCCTAAAGTTTTCCTTATGGACGAACCTCTTTCTAATCTGGATGCAAAATTGCGTGTACAAATGCGTACTGAAATTACAAAACTTCACAAGAAATTACAAACTACTTTTGTGTATGTAACACATGACCAAACAGAAGCTATGACATTAGGAACCCGTATTGTTGTTATGAAAGATGGTGTCATTCAACAATTAGATAGCCCTGTAAACCTATATAATAAACCTGTAAATCTATTCGTTGCTGGTTTCATCGGCTCGCCTCAAATGAACTTGGTTGAAGTCGCAGTTGAAAAGCGTGGCAATAATGATATCTACCTAATTTTTGAAGATCAACCTATTAAGTTACCAGAAGCTAAAGCCCGTGCTGTTTCAGAGGGTGGTTATGAAGGTAAGACTGTTATTATGGGTATTCGTCCCGAAGATTTAAAAGATGATGAAGCTACAATCAGTGCATTCCCTGAAGCAGTTATTACTTGTGATGTTGAAGTAACAGAACTTCTGGGCGCAGAAATTTATCTATATCTTTTATGCGGAAAGCAACCAATGACCGCCCGCGTAAACCCAAGAAGCACTGCTAAATCTGGAGATAAAATCAAAATCGGTTTAGATATACAACGTATTCATGTTTTTGATAAAGACACAGAGCAAGTTATTACAAACTAAGTATTTTACAGCGTTAGTAAGCACCAATCAAATAAAGCCACGTCTGCGATTGAGCGTGGTTTTTAATTTGCTAGGAAATTGCTCTCGCGATTTCCGTCGCTCAATCGGGGAGTTCTACCCCCAAACTACGATAAAAGGAAGATATAATGGCTCAACCACAAGGGAAATTGGTACAAGTAAGTAGAGGTAAAATGCACATTCGACAAATGGGTACAGGAGAAAAGACAATCGTTTTGTTGCCAGGGTTAGGTTGCCCGCTCCCAACCATAGAATTTGCTCCACTTATGAGAAAATTATCGAAAAAATATACTGTATGCATCATAGAGCTTTTTGGTTATGGTTTTAGTGATAGCACTGACACACCACGCACAAATGAAAACTATGTGGAGGAAATACGAGAAACATTGAAGCTGTCGGGATTAGAGCCGCCATATGTGCTTATGCCATATTCCGCTTCAGGTATTTATGCCGAGTATTATGCCTCAAAATATCCAAATGAAATAGCAGGACTGATTTTACTTGATAGTACACCCACAGTTGAAGAGTTTGCCCAAATGTGGTCTTATACCAAAGAAGAAATAACAGAAGCGACCACCGCTCTTAATCATGCTGAACCTGAAACTCTGCCTGACGAAGAAACTATAAATAAAATCTATGCAGAATTTTTGTCACATGGTTACACACTTGAGGAATTGGAAGATATTGATGAAGTTCCAAATCATTTAGATACACTAATTGCACAGGATATTGCCTTAGCGGGAAATATGCAAGAGGTTTTGACCATGCCAATTCCAAAGCATATCCCTATTTTAGCGTTTACCTCCAGCTTAATTGAGCTAGAAGATGATGACGAACGTATCAAATACGAAAAATTCCGCAAAGACCATATGAAGAGATTAGGTGAAAAAGCAAAACTTGTAATCGTTAAGGAAAGCACACACCTCAATATTGCTTATCACTGTGATTATCTCAATATTATCAGCGAAGAAGTAGATGAGTTTTTGAAATTCATCTAAGAACACTATTTATAGAAGATCAGAACTAGCATTCAGGTTCAAGCGTGAGGCATCAAATATTCCCCGCTAGGGATTGAGAAACAGTCAATCTTTAGCGGGATTTTAACATCATGGGGAGGCGAATAATAAACTCCGAAGTTTTTAGTGATGAAGTATAACAGAAAAAGACCAATAAAAATTTGGAAGTTATTATTTAGACATTCTGTATGATAGAGGATACATACTTTTTAAAATTTCTTTCGTATATACGATATGATGGGAAAAAGTTTCCCAATTGATTATTTCTGAGGAGGAATATTTATGGAGCAACAAAGTAATGGACCTGCACAAAAAAGTGGTAAAGCATTAGGTTTTGTTATCATAGGTATTGTGCTTGCAATGGTATTCGGATTAGGGGTACTCTTTAGCAACGTTGTTTTTAGGAGTGAGACAGTTGTTAAGGTGGAAACAGAAGTTATAGTAGAAGTAGAAACACTTGTAGCAGTTGCTACTATAACTCATACTACATGGCTACATGAAATGGATTGGTTTTTTGCATACCCACGTGCAGAATGCAATCATTGGCATTGTTGGCACAGAGATATGTGTGGAGATATCAATGGCTGGATTAGAAGTGGCACATGGGAGAGAAACCGTTTAGATAACGCTGGTAATGCACATACTGGCGGGATTTTTTCAGGTACAATCGACAGACATAATGACAATGGACACAGCATTACCTACCTAATAAGTGGTGAGTATACCAGCTTTACAGGCACTATTGCTCTTTCTCGTGACTCAAGAGATGCACAGCGTGAATATTCAATTCACATCTACGCAGACGATGTTCGTGTATTCTCTACTCCAACAATGACTGGTGGAGTAGCACCAATATTTTTTGATATTGATGTTACAGGTGTGGAGCAAATTCGCATTGTTCGTACCGCAACAGGTAGTGCAGAAATTGGAATATTGAGTGCAGGTTTCCATAGATAAAAAATGGCGAAACCCTATTGATGACAATTGCATACAAAAAAATCCCCCATAAATGTTGAATTTATGGGGGATTTTTTACACTATTTCAACCAATACTTTTTTTTCTTCATTTATTGCAGAGGCTTTAACAAGTGTACGTATAGCCCGCGCTATGCGTCCTTGTTTGCCAATAACCTTCCCCATATCCTCTGCACCAACACTAAGGCGCAATACGGTTATCCCATCCCGCTCTTCTTCTTCAACCTTGACTTTATCAGGTTGGTCTACAAGGTTTTTGGCAAGAGTAATTAATAATTCCTTCATAATGAAACAAACTCCTTGTTACATGCCTGATTTTTTAAGCAAAGCACGTACAGTATCAGTAGGTTGTGCCCCTTTGGCTATCCAAGATTTTGCTTCCTCTACGTCTATACGTAAAACAGATGGTTTTTTTGTTGGGTCGTAAATTCCTATTTCTGCTAATGTTTTGCCACCTCTTGGGGTGCGACTGTCTGCTACAACTACACGATAGAATGGGGCTTTTTTTGCGCCCATTCTTTTTAAACGAATTTTAACCATTTTAAAAACTCCTCAAATTTTAGTATTTCTTATAGTCGTTGGTCATTTTCAAGTGCAACGACTATGTTCGTTATTCCTGTCATTCAATGGGAACTTTGCCCCGTAAGTTGTTACCCGAAAATGTTCCCAAAAGGTAGTTTTTTTCTTTTGGATTTGCCTTTTTTGCCTAGCAATCCACCACCTGTGAACTCTTTCATCATCTTACGCATTTCTTCAAACTGCTTTAGAAGGCGATTAACTTCTTGAATAGAGCGTCCACTACCCTTAGCAATACGTTTTTTGCGTGAACCATTTAAGATAGAAGGATTGTAGCGTTCACCACGTGTCATAGACTGGATAATGGCTTCTGTATGGGCAAGTGTTTTTTCGTCAACATCTGCACTTGTTAATTTTGCTTTGTCAATGCCTGGAATCATATCCATTAAATCCTTGAGGGAACCCATTTTTTTGATTTGTTGCATTTGGTCAAGAAAATCTTCCAATGTGAAAGAGTTATTGCGGATTTTTTGCTCTAGTTCAATTGCCTGCTTGTCATCAAATGCTTCTTGCGCCTTCTCAACAAAAGAAAGTATATCACCCATGCCAAGAATACGCGAAGCCATTCTGTCGGGATGGAATGGCTCCATCTCATCCAGCTTTTCGCCCATACCCACATATTTGACGGGTTTGCCTGTTACAGCACGCACAGATAACACCGCACCACCACGGGTGTCAGAGTCCAGCTTCGTCACAATTACCCCATCAAGACCTAATTGTTCGTCAAAGGTTTTTGCTACGTTTACAGCATCCTGCCCTGTCATTGCATCCACTACTAACAGGATTTCTTGAGGTCTAGCAATCTCACGAATTCGGTGAAGCTCTTGCATTAGTTCTTCATCTATATGCAAGCGTCCAGCCGTATCAATGATAACAATATCATTGCCATTTTCTTTGGCGAAAGCTATACCCTTTTCTGCAATTTCGGCTGGATCAACTTTATCACCCATTTCAAATACAGGGATGTTATATGTCTTTCCAACAATTTGCAACTGCTTAATAGCCGCGGGGCGATAAATGTCACAGGCAATTAAAAGTGGCTGTTTACCCTGCTTGCGTAATAATCCAGCAAGTTTACCTGTACTGGTGGTTTTTCCCGCACCTTGTAGACCAACCATCATATACACAGTTGGGGGTTTTGATGAGAAGGTCAATTGACTTTGCGATGAACCCATTAGCGAAACAAGCTCGTCATGAACCAACTTAACTACCTGTTGACCAGCATTAATGCCTTCTAGGATTTCATGCCCTATAGATTTTTCTGTGACGGTTGTGATAAAATCCTTTACCACGCGAAAATTTACGTCTGCTTCCAATAATGCAAGGCGGACTTCGCGCATGGCTTCTTTTATGTCTTTTTCAGATAGTTTTCCTTTGCCTCTTAATTTCTTGAAAACATTTTGTAACTTGTCACCTAAACTTTCAAATGCCATATTTACAAACTTCCTTTCAAAGTTCCTGCATCATCTTAGAAAGCAGTTCTTGCACGTCCTTTGAAGCCTCGGGGTCATGTTCTTCTAATAATGAGACCAATTCCTTAACAAGCATTTGCTGACTGTGGAATTTTTTGACTAATCCCAGTTTCACTTCATAATCGTTAAATCTTGCGTTTACTCTCTTTAATAAATCTGCCACAGCTTGAGGTGTAATACCTTGAGCCTCTGCAATTTCTGAAAGTGAACAATCTTCGGCATAGTGCATTATATAGATTTCCCTTTGTTTTTCTGTTAATAATGTCTCGTAAAAGTCAAATAATAAATTGCCTTGTAATATTTTTTCTGGCAAATCTAAATTATTACTCATAAATGTCCCCTTTGCACTTTAGGGCGTGTAGCCAATTGGTATAAGCATTAGAAAAAACTTTATCAAGTATAATTACTTGATAGCTGATTGTCAATCATTTTCGAGATTATAATTTATATGTGATTATTACCCATTCTTTTAAAATTAATAAAAAATTTGAATTATTCTATTATTGCGATTTTAACCCAGAATGATGGTACTTGGTAGATGCGTGAAATTCTTAGCTCTTGATTCTTATTGATATAACCAATGTATAAAAAACACAAAAAAGTCCAACCTATACAATGATGATATTGTTTAGGAGGACTTTTTTATTATGGGTAAGATTAAAAAATGTAGGGTGCTTGTTTGCGCCCTAATTCTATCATTTGCTTTTAGCAGCATAGCATATGCTAGTGTTGCCATTGATTCCAAGGCGAGTTTATTAATGGAAGCAGAAACGGGGAAAATATTGCATGAAAATAATGCACACGAAAAACTAGCCCCCGCAAGCGTTACAAAAGTTATGACAATGTTGCTTATTTATGAAGCTGTTGCACAAGAGCGAATCCGCTGGGATGACGTTGTAACAACCAGTGCACATGCCGCATCTATGGGTGGTTCTCAAATATTTTTAGAACCAGAGGAACGGCAGACTGTAAGAGACTTAACTAAGTCGATTGTTATAGCCTCTGCAAATGACGCGGCTGTTGCTATGGCGGAATATATTGCAGGCAGTGAAGATGCTTTTGTGACTCAAATGAACAACAAAGCAAAAGCTCTTGGGATGGAGAATACCCATTTTGTGAATGCTTGTGGGTTAGACTCCCCAGAGCATTTAACTACTGCTTATGATATTGCTTTAATGTCACGTGAACTTATTTTAAAATATCCAGAGGTTTTTAAATTTGCAAAAACTAGACTTGATACGATTGTTCACAAGACTGCCCGTGGTGAAGAAGAATTTGGATTAACTAATACAAACCGTCTGATTCGCAATTATTCAGGTGCTACAGGGCTTAAAACAGGCTCTACTTCCGTGGCTGGTTATTGTATTTCTGCCACTGCTGAACGGGAAGGTATGCAACTTATTTCTGTGATTCTTGGCGCGCCAGACCCTGCTATCCGTTTTGATTCTGCAATGAAGTTATTGGATTATGGTTATGCCAATTATGCGATTATATCAAAAGAGGAGGCAGGGACTCCTATGGGTGAAATCAAAATTTTTAAAGGAAGCACGGAAGTTTCACCTGTGGTTATAAAGGAACAGACCAATATGTTAGCTCCAAAGGGTAAACATGTTGAACTGGAAAGCGAAGTTTATATATTTGAATCTTTGACTGCTCCTATTAGCCAAGGTGAAGTTGCTGGAGAAGTCATCTACAGGTGGGAAGGTGAAGAAGTTGGGCGTAGTCAATTGATTATCCCTGAGGCAATAGAACGGGCTTCACCTAGTGATATAATGGAAAGAATGTTTAAACGCTGGTTCTATAAAGGGGAATAACGCCTTCTGATAAAAAGAGGCTTCCACTCTCCGAAGGAAACCTCCCATTTGGGGGTTAAGACATCAGCCCATATACAAGCACTACAACCAGAAACATGCAGGCTATCATCATAAGTATATTTAGGGCGAAATCTGTTTTAGTACGTTCTTTAGTCTTTGTCTTTTTTGGTTTTGATATCGTAGTCACAGGTGCTATGATATTGGGGCTAGGATTGGGCAAGGGCTTTTTATTTCTCATATAGTTATGAATGATTCTTTCTGCCTCTGATACAAAATCTGTGGGAATTTGGTGCGCAGGCATATTCTGATTTACAATAAAAATAGCTTGGTCGTACCATTTTGTACTATCACCTTTAATTAAAATTACACGCTCTGTTTTTCCTACCATGTTATTTACCTCTTTTCTATTATAATAAAAACTCTGCCCCAAGCCCCCGCCGTTTCGCTGGGGAACCCCCTGCTACACTTCCTTCGGGAAGCGATACAATTGCTTTTATTGTTTCTATAATTATGTTCTATGGAAATTCTAGCCATTAACTTTGCAACTTATACAATTGCATGATATTATGGCTAAAAACTAACTGGAGGAAAATTCATGGACACAACTAATCAAATTAACCAAAATCGACGCTTTATGCACTGCCCATCATTTTTTGAGGGAATGAAAGAATCCGACCAAGCTAAAGGAGCTCCTGCACCGCCTTTTGGGAAAATTCTTGTTAATGAGGCAATAAAATTACCATCTTTTGAAGGAATCACAACCGCGACTTATGTAGATTTGCTGGACGCAAGACGCAGCAAGCGAAATTATACTAACGCCCCCATGACACAAGAGCAGTTGGCATTTATGTTGTGGAGTACCCAAGGAATACAGCACACCCGCAAAGATATCGCAACATTTCGCCCTGTGCCAAGTGGTGGAGCAAGACATCCATTTGAAACTTATATTGCTGTAAGAAATGTAGAGGGATTATCACCAGGGCTGTATCATTACTTGCCCTCTGTAAATATTGGTGAAAAACTTGTTACAATTGAATACTTGACTGGCATTGAAGACTATGACAATGTAATCACTTCTGCATTAGCGGGGCAATCTTGGACAACCACTGCACCAATTATTATATTTACTACTTGTGTCCCCTATAAAGCAGAGTGGCGTTATCATGAAATGTCACATCGTGTTATGTTAATTGACTTGGGGCATTTGGGGCAAAATGCCATGTTATCAGCCGTTGCCTTGGGGTTAGGTAGTTGTTGTATGGCGGCTTATAATCAAGCAGAATGTGATACTCTTTTAGGGCTTAAAGATTTGGATGAATATACAGTGTATGCAGTTTCTGTAGGCACACCAACAGAATAACTGTATGAAGACTCTTGTAATTGCAGAAAAACCTTCCGTAGGGCGGGATATTGCCCGTGTGTTAAAGTGCAAACAGAAGGGCGACGGCTATTTATATAACGATGACCATATTGTATCTTGGGCAGTTGGGCATCTTGTTACCCTAAAAGAACCAGAGGAATATGACCCTGCATTAAAAAAGTGGAAAATGTACGACTTGCCTATTATTCCAAATACAATGGAATTAAAGGCTATTCCCAAAACAGAGCCACAGTTGAGGGTATTAAAAAAACTAATGAATGCCCGTGATATAGGGCAAATTATATGTGCTACAGATAGTGGGCGTGAAGGTGAGTTAATCTTCCGCTACATATATCAATGGGCAAATTGCAAAAAGACTGTAAAGCGGCTGTGGATATCCAGCTTGACGGACATTGCCATTACCGATGGGTTGGCGAACATGAAAGATGGCAAGGATTATGATAATCTTTTTGCTTCTGCACGTTGTCGTGCAGAGGCAGATTGGCTTGTGGGCATGAATGCAACCCGCGCTTTTACTATACGTTATGGAAGTTTTGGAAATTCTTTGCCAATGGGGCGCGTTCAAACTCCCAGTTTAGCGATTTTGGTAAGCCGACATCATGAAATAGTCGCATTTGAAGCCAAAGATTATTGGGAAGTTCATGCTACTTTCAGGACACAATCACAGAAAAGAGAGGCTCTGCCGCTTTCTGAAGGAAGCGCAGAGGGGAGTTCCCCAGCGGAACAGCGGGGTTTGGGGTGTCCCATTGAAGAAGAGTACAAAGGTATATGGTTAAACAGCGAGGGCGAAGACCGCACATACAACCAAGAACAAGCCAATGAAATTGCCGAAAAAGTTAAAGACCAAAAAGGTATAATTGAAAGCATTGAAACAGAAGAAAAGCGCCAACTTCCACCACAATTATTTGACCTAACCGAGCTACAACGGGAATGTAATCGCAAGTTGGGGCTTTCTGCACAAGACACTTTAACAATCGCACAAGCACTTTATGAGAAGCACAAAGTAATCACCTATCCACGTACAGATAGCCGATATCTAAGTAAAGATATGATTTCAAAATTAAAACCTACAATTCAGGCAATAAACACCCCTCCATATGATACTTTTGCAAATTATATTTTGGGCTTACAATCAATGCCAATTAACAAGCGAATAGTGGATGATTCAAAGGTAACAGACCATCACGCAATAATCCCAACAGGTAAAAAGGCATCAGGGCTAAACCCTCAAGAAGCAGCTGTATATGACAGAATCCTAAGAAATTTTTTAGCAGTGTTCCACCCTGCATATGTATATGATATCACCACGGTTATAACCCGTGTGCAAGGCGAGCCATTTCGTTCAAAAGGGCGTATGGACAAACAATTAGGCTGGACAACCATATATGCACATGAAAAACGTCAAGAGCCAGCAAAGAATCAAAAAAAACCAAGAACAAAAGGAGTTCAAGAGCAACCAGACTCAAAAGAAGAAGCATTGCCGAGTTTACAAAAAGGTGAGTCCGTCACCACAAAGATGGTAGATGTTTTGTTTAAAAAGACCCAACCCCCTAAGCCTTACACAGAAGCGACTCTACTCTCTGCCATGGAACACGCAGGACGGTTTGTGGAAGATGAAGCGTTAAAAGAAGCTCTCAAAAGCTCTGGATTAGGGACACCCGCAACCCGCGCCGCCATTATCGAAAAATTAATATCATCAGGTTATGTAGAGCGGAATAAAAAAAATCTCATACCCACAGAAAAGGGCATAAGACTCATTAGTTTAGTTCCCCCAGAAATGCGCCAGCCTGAAACTACAGGCAAATGGGAACGAGGGCTTATCCGCATTGCCAGTGGAGAGATGGACGAAACTCGTTTTATGGAAAGCATTCGTCGTTATGTGACTTATCTGGTAGAGCAAGCAAAATAATACTATTATTAAATAGTAAGCGTCAAATAAAACCACGTCTAGTCGTAGCCGTGGTTTTATTTGACGCTTACTGATAAAGACATTTTCACAGTAACTTTGATAAAATCCAACCATGAATTCGCTTATATACTAGGAGAAAACAGTGGTGAAAATTGACGAAAGTAGCATGTCTGATTGGGTTTATGAGAGAATTGTACTTCATACCCAGCAGAACATTGACCAACTTCTAGAAAAAAATGGGACTTCAGGATTATGATCAACAGGACATCCTCAAATTTACAAAAGGCAGGTCAGCACACGACGATTTATGGATTGACTTCTCAAACCCCTGCTGAAACTAGAACGGTTGAAACCTTTGCACGAAAAGCGAATCTGAAAATTCGTACCATTGATGATTTTCGCGAGCGCAAGGTTGATGATGCTTGGATTAAGCCGTTTGAAGAGTTTACTGGAAAACAGTGGGCAGATTTTTCATATAAATTGCCCGCAGGAGAATCATTATCAGAAGTTCAAAATCGCAATATCGCTGCACTTCAAAGAGTGCTATAGCCTGTGGACAAACTACCCACTTCAATTAAAATAGCAATACAAACACCGCAAATGTATAGCAAGATATGATGATGTCAATTTAGCGTATCTTGTTGCTATACCTCTCCATTGCTTCAAAATCAGGAAAACATTCTCTACAATATGGCGATGTCTATATAGATGTATTTTGGAGTTGAGCCCCCTTTTGTGCGTGCCATGTCTTGATCACCTCCAACTGCTCCACAGCCGTGAGGATGAACCTTTACATGAGAAGCATCAATTATGAGCCATTCATACTCATCATAATAGTCACCAAGAAGGATTTCTAAAATCCCCTCCCATACACCTCGTTTTACCCAATCTACGAAATCTTTTAGTGATAGAGTTCCAATTGCCATAATCAGGCGGCAAATCTCTCCGAGGTACTCCTGTGCGTAAGATCCAAAACACAGCATCAATGAAGGTTCTGCTGTCAGCAGAAGGTTTACATCCTTTACCCATGTGTTCAGGCAACAAAGATGCAAGTTTATCCCACATTTTATCGGACATATCCTGCCTTCTATGTTCTGGTTTCTTATTGTTAAGAGGATAGTATTTCGCTTTATATTTCATAAAAGTATTTTCCTTTTGGTTTTTATTCTTATTATTGCATAGGGTTTTCAGTTTGTCCACAGGCTATAGCACAGACATTATATGCATTAGGTACAAGTTCTAAATGAGGGTGCTGCTCAAAGCCGTCTAAATGAACATGTCCATAGAAATGTATTGCTCCGTGGTGACTGTTTTGTCACACTGCCATTGGATAGTGACACAGCACAATGCGTTTCCCATTATCGTGGATGTAATGCAAATCTTTTACCCATTCAAAAAATCTACAATCGAAGCCTAACTTATCTAAAAACTTATCGTGATTTCCTCTCAGCAGATGTTTCTTTCCTTTTAACTGCCTCAATATATCCATCACTTCTTGAGGTTCAGCATGAAAAGCAAAATCGCCTAAAATGAAAACAGAATCTTTGTCTATTGTGGTAGAGTTCCACAATGCGATTAGCTCGTGATTCATTTCTTCTACATCTTGCCAAGGTCGATTCTCAAATTTTAGCGAACCTCTGTGACCAAAATGAGTGTCAGCAATATACTTGTTTTGCATTGAATACAACACCTCTCCGTTCTATTGTACTTGATTGTTAATGTTATCACAAGAAAAAGGGAATCAGGTCAATGTGCTCAATGCCATTAAGTTAAGGCAGAAGAGTTAAAGCCCATGTGAGAAAAAAATAAAGAAAGACGGAAAAGTGCAACAAAAAATCTGCCGTCTTTTTTTGCGAGTAAAAAAAGCATGGCAAATAACCAGAGATGAAAAACATCCGATTATAAAAGCAAGTGAATCAGGCAGGCTACTCTATAAACGAAGCTGACAACTGATTTATTGCGGAGAAAGCGAGCGGCTTTGCGCCCTAGACGAAACGGGACCGTATTTTTGCGAATCAAAAACTCAACATCTGGGGGAGGCAACCCATGGCATAAGCGAAGTAAATATCTGCAAGCATGGACGGCAACCGTAAATTAACTTGATAGATGTAATTAGTATCATTATACAAGATTACGACATAAGAAGCTATCATTTCCACAAAATTGTATATTATAATTCGAGCATAAATTTCTTGGACGATAAGTTCAGCTTTTTTAGTGTGAAAATTTATAAGACCAACAGTGTATTTCAACTCTCTGAAAGACGTTTCAATGCCCCATCGCAGTTGATACAAGGCTTTAATTTCGTCTGGGTGAAAATCTGTTAGATTTATCATGACAGTCACATAAGAGGCATCCGAAATTTTGAAGCGGACAATCCTAAAAGTTATCGGATAAAATTTATTGGTGTGTAAATCCAAAAAATCGAAAGTTGTTTTGTTGGTAAGCGTTTTGTAAGAATCGGGGTTAGCTTTAACTTCATTGGTTTGCTTGCGGGTTAATATGCGATGAACAGTGGTATCAAACTGTATATCTGAACCATCTGCGGCAAGAAGGCGGTAACCTTTATACTTTTTGATGTTTGTGTGGGTGCCAGTAAATTCATGAAACAAAAACTCAAATGCCGCAGGCAGAATTTTATCCCGCTGTTGAATAAATGCGGAAGTTGTTGCTGTATTTGCATCATATCCTTGCGACTCCAAGAGTTCCTTGTAAACGCTGTTTCCGCCCATTTCAATAAGAAATTTGAGCATTGTGTTAAATGGCAACTTGCGTTGGCGTGTAAAATCTTTATCGGGATTTCTTACGAACAATGACCTCATTTCTGATACTTCATCTATAAGCGACAGTAACTTTTCTTTAACTTGACTTGGATAATCTTCCATCAGTGTAGCCTCCTCGAAAAAATATTTCTCTCAAGGACTACTCCACATTTTCTTTGATGTTTGTCAAGTCTTTTCATTGATTTCTTTGGATTTTTTGTAAAAAAAGAGCAGAGTGTCTTTTTATGACACCTTGCTCTCCTTTCGGCTTACGCCTCCTGCCTTAACTTAATGGCATTGAGCACATTGACCTGATTCCCTTTTTCTTGCTGTAATATAGAGACCAGGGGATTCGAACCCTTGAGACATTGCTGCCTACATCTTTGTAAGATGCACCTTCAACCACTCGGTCAGGTCTCTGCGTTATTGATTAACTATGTTATGATATGTGGAAGGAAAGATTCACGCGTCTATATTCTGAAAAATATTTTCACACTCCCAATACTAATTCCTTTTCCCGTGGCATTGCCTATCATAGAACCAACTACAAATCCTTCATATTCTTCAAAGGATATGTTTCTCATTTCCCTGCGGTCATCATAGATGTAGATAACACAACCCTTATGCATATGACCTCCAAGTCTCCACTATATTGCAGTAAGTTTTTGCTGTGTTGTTTAGCAAATCATACATAGCCAGCTCCTCCCATAAAACCTATTGTTCGCTTTGCTTCTAATTCTTCACCTAAGTTTACACCTGTACCGTAGGCTCTAATCCCTTTGGACTCCATAGTTTTGTGATAAGAATCTAAATAAGCATACGCTGATTTTCCTTCTTGCTCAGAACAAATAAATAACACATACACATCACCAAATGGTTTATCCGTGACGGTAACAACTACTCTATTGCTATATTTTCTCAACATATCTCCTTTTGAACCAAAGTCAATAGCCTCATTGCCCCAAGGGTCTTTTAACATAAGAAGCACATCCATTCTTATTATATCATATTTGGTCTTTTCTTTGTCTAGTGGTTTTTGTACTCCGATAAACAGGACACTTGTCAAAGAAAACACTCCCCAGTTGCTCCTGCTATATTTAGGCATGTTCTCCTACCTTTTTCAACTTGTTAGTTGCATTGCTGATATATTTAGCAATCTCGCTTATGAGACTAGGTTCGTCATCTGATTTTATCATTATGATTGATTCTACTATCGCAACTCCAAACACTCTAGCAAGTCCACCAAAAGCCTGCTCTAAAAACGATGTAGCATACCCATACCCACCATCTAGGTCAACAATAAGATTTACTTTGCTTTCTACAGCAACTTCAAATCGTGGCTTCAATAACTCTTCAAAAAATTGTTCTCCTGAATATTCTCCATCTGTTTTGTATCGTGTTCCAGGAGTTTTTGTAAATTCTTCGCTGACTTTAATTGTTAGTGCCATCAAAATTCTCCTTTTGGACAGCTAATTTGATTACAGCCTTCCTCCCCAGTTTTGCTCTTGCAGCAATGCTTATAATGTTAGTGGGTTCCATAGTTATAGCGCAATATTCTATAGTTGTTTTGATAAGAGTTGCAAGTATAATAGTGACACCGTCTGTCTTTTTAGGCATTCTTCTTGTGCTAAACAAGAGCTTTACTGGAAAGTGGCAAATACTTTTCTAACATTACACCTGTCACTATGGATTGGGATAAAGAACCCTATTTGAGTATGTTTTTCAGAAAGGGTTCTTTTAGGTTTACTGATTTCTATAAACGCTTGGATAAACATTAGGAGAACTATGTTCCCAGTTGTGTAGTTTCCACCCTGGATTATTGCCTAGCTGAAGTTCGAAAACTCCTTCGGATACCTCAACCAATCTTCCTCTTATTTCACCAGAGGTAAACCAATTTTCTGTCTCTAAACGAGGTAACACCTGCCCTGCTGAGTTAAACCTCTGTGGCTCACCCATTACATTAGTATTCCGCTTCATAAAATAAACTCCTCCTCCCCTGATTTAGTTTCTAACGATTTATGACGAAGGGATAAGCCCATAATACTGAGAGTAAGGCATTAACAGTTATCGCAATTGCTATGACAATCTTCTCTCCACGAGTTAAAACTGGTTCTTTTTCATTGTTCTCGTTTTGCATTGTTGCCTCCTATCTTTGTTATCGTTATGTATTGGGGAAAAATAACCCTTACCGATTTGATTCTCAGTAAGGGTTGTATTTACCGTAACGTCCAAGTCATAATTTCGACTGTGTCATAATCACTTCGAGAATCATCCCTGACGAAAGTAAATCTAAAAATAATTTGAGCTTTGTAATTGAAGGTAGGATAGATGGCACTAACAAATGTATTGGGTTTTGTTGTGAACCTTTAAAAAACAGGCCTTGTATCAAATTAGAGGAATTTGGGAACAAAACTATAGATAGTTTTGTTCAATTACGTAATGAGATAATCAATGAAGGTATTTATCCCAAACCAAACCATAGAGTAACAATAGATTGTTTAAATTGTTGTCATTATATGTTAAACACTTGGAATTCATCTGACACTATCAATTATATAAATCTATCTTTGTATCCATCCCCCTGCCAGTGTAGATGTATTTATTGTGACTATAACCGAGACTATGAATTGCTTAGTCATGAGGAGGTTATTGAGAGTTATAGGAAGATATTTGATATATTGGATTATGCTGGGAAAATAAATTTAATATCTCCAAATGCAACATACCAAGTGTCGCTAGGTGAAATAACAATACATCCATTTAAGGAAAAAATATATGAGTTTGTCCAACACTCAAATACAATATTTTTTACTAATTGTTTTAACTATGATGAGCAAATTGCAAAAAATATTTCAGCAAACATAAGCTCAAGTATCAATTTTTCTATTGATGCAGGAACATCTGAAACATGGCATAATGTGAAAGGTTTTGATAATTTTAATATAGTTAATACTAATTTAAAAAAATATCGAGCCAATAGTAACCACAGTGAACAGATACATTTAAATTTCAAAGAAAACTTAAAGAAGCTAAAGAAAAAAATATACCCGCTACAATGAATAAAACCCAACCGCCTTCATCAATAAAAAGATAATCATTCATATGTAGCTATTCCTTGTTTTTACATAGTGCAACAATCCTTAAAACTAAGAGTATTTTCGATACTTTAGATTGCACTTTTCCCTGCCCTACATATTTTT
>Ga0123355_10002888_pt1 | contig 24393 bp, 13 predicted proteins | sample TergutEmb28metaG_3_FD_89872 | JGI IMG/M metagenome (GOLD analysis project Ga0123355, IMG submission 89872) | Embiratermes neotenicus P1 segment gut microbial communities from Petit-Saut dam, French Guiana - Emb289 P1 | ecosystem: Host-associated > Arthropoda: Insects > Digestive system > Gut ... | reverse complement strand
TGCAGCTGTAGGCACAGCAAGTCATCAGCATGGGTTAGAAACATGTACTGTGTATGGAGATCGTACTGTGTGCAGCTGTAGGCACAGCAAGTCATCAGCATGGGTCAGAAGCATGTACTGTGTATGGAGACCGTACTGTGTGCAGCTGTAGGCACATCAAGTCATCAGCATGGGTCAGAAGCATGTACTGTGTATGGAGACCGTACTGTGTGCAGCTGTAGGCACAGAAAGTCAACAGCACAGGTTAGAAGCATGTACTGTGTGCAGATGTAGACACAGCAAGTCATCAGCATGGGTTAGAAGCATGTACTGTGTATGGAGACTGTACTGTGTGCAGTTGTAGACACAGCAAGTCATCAGCCTGCATTACAATTACATACTGCATATAGTAGGCCTGGAACTGTGTCAAAAAATTTTATGGCTGCACCTAACCTACCTGCAATGAATTTGGTGGCAACAGAACTGTTAAGCTTTTCATTTCACACCTGCAAACAACAGAGCAGCTGATAGTTTGAAGCCATCAGGCATTAAACAGTAAGGTCACATTTATTTTTCAAAACACGGTAACAAATAAGAAAAATTTTGATGTTTTGCTGACTGTGCATCTCGGCATATTTATCTTAGTAATTAACCAACTTGATGCACAAGATTTTGTTTTACAATAAGAGGCATGAAATAAACTTATTGTAAAACAAAATATTGTGCATCAAGTTGGTTAATTACTAAGATAAATAAGAGAATTGGTTAATTACTAAGATAAATAAGAGAAAATCACTTTTATTTATTACATCCATATAAAATTTAACAGCAAGCAACAGAACAGAAAAAGAAAGCACCATCCCCTCAAGGCAGGTGATGATGGGCTCCACATTTTAATTTCATTTCCGGTTTCTATTTTAGTCAAGTAGTAACAGAGCAATATGCATCTCACTACGGCAGAGAAAAGAAGCAATACCAGAATAGACTTGAGGAAATACACTGGGCACAAGCGGGCAACACTGTAAAGTTATCAATGCCTAATGCCAATCAAAGGAATATGTGCAATGTGAGACAGCTTGACCCTGAACATGTTAGCACTATACACCTCCAAAACATCAGCAAATGTTTGCCAATCAGCACACCATAAACCCTGGAAGACTTGAATCCACATCTCTCATGGAGAAAAATGAATCTATAGTGCACTGCAACACTAGTGGATCTGTCACGGCATTACCAGTCTGTTCCACATTAGTTTAAAGACATGGTACTTCTTAATTGTAAGCAGATAAGCTGAACCATGCCTTCAAAGTTCCTAACAAATCATGGCAGCTTCCATTCATACCTTCACAAAATAAACAAGACGCCCTCCCCAAATTGCAACTGTCCTGAAAAGACCGCACAAACGGCTCATCACCTTATGCAGGAATGCAGCTTATGGTCAAAAAACCGCCCATCAGTTTTCAAATCTCTCCCCCCACCTCTGGTTCTGCAGTACCACATAAACACTGTCAGCATCACAAGCTTCCTCAAATGTATCTTCCAAGCACTTCAAGATGATGCCCAAGGAAACTAAATTCGTAAACACTCCTTAAGTACCGACCAAATACTGACCTGTACTCATTGGATAAGTGGTAAAATGAGATAAACTGTAAACATCTTTGAAACAACCCAATCCAAACATCTCTGTAAATACCCCGTGGTATACCCAGATGGTAAAGCATGGGTTGAAATCAATAAACGCAAATATATATAAAAAAAAAAAGTGTATGAAGCAAAAATTTGTCCAGATGAAGTCATTCTGTTGGCAGCTACAATTTTATGTTAAAGTGCAATATCATTCTAAATACAGTCTGAACATTTGCATAATGAATGCAGTACAGTTTTGACAAAAATCTAACAGTAAGTATTTTTTATACCAATGAGTATACAATTACCATCTTACTGGTTTCCATTAATCAAAATTACACAGCTACATGTATCGACCAGAATTTGCATCAACTTCAAATTCTGTTCAAAACACTTAACCAAGTAATTTTACTTAACAGAAAGTAAATAAATATGTTGATGCTAATTGTATACTCATTCATAGGCTCATAAACACAATGGGTTGCCTGTTGTAAAAATATTGTTCATATGTATCCCCCACCAAATGTCCACTACTTAATTTAGATTTTTAAGGAATAGTAAAACTGTCATTCCATTACCAATGGAATTCCTCTTCAATTACTTTAATATGAATTAAAATGTATAAATCACTCAATCACTCACTCCATAACTGCACAATGCTTCTAATTCTTCTCATAGTACTTTTAGGTCAAAATATCTCCTAAACCTCTTTGTTTTCAAAATTTATCAGACAGCAAGATAAATTATAAACCCCTGTCTTTAAAAAGCAGACTTCAATATCAACGCACCATCAATAGCCTGCACCAAGGTCTAGCATGATAATCTAATCTTCATTCTATAAATGCATTCATTTAATCCATGTTTTCATGCACAAAAACAGCACTGAAGTACAGTGCAGTATTGAACCGGACTGCCAAAGTCCAGACATGCTTCAGACAAAGACTGCTTACCTCATAATTCTATAATTGCACATTGCCCTCACCTTGTGCATGACTGTTTACACAGAAACAAACTTTGATCTATGGAATGTACTCATGTTTCATGCAGTCAGCATGACACAATCACAGAAGTGTACTGTTTACAACTTTTAATTCAACTTTATTCTCTCTACCTAGTCCCTATGATATGAAAAAATTTTCTGCCTGTTCACAATGCTCTGTAATCTTCAGCCATATCTTTGCATATCTGCATTCATTCCCCTATGAACATCTGCATATATAAGTAACCAAATTCATCCACTTCTAATAAATGTATACTCCATACTCCATGGTGAAGAGTCCTTCTTGAGAAGCCAACTGGTCTGCAGCTAGTCAAGAAACTCCCCGCATTTCACGGAACCCGAAGGTTCATTACCGCACTCACAAGTGTCCGCCACCTGTCTCTATCCTGGACCAGCCCAATCCAGTCCATATACACACATCCCACTAAATAATATATAACATAACAAAATACATGTACATATAACATTAGACTGAGGCATTTTCGTGTAACCAATGCTGCAGTGGAATAGCTATAAATATTAAATATACTGAGTGTCTGCTTGCCTCATTTACCCGCACACAACATGCATACGCCATATTACATTGTCATCTGCGGCCTGTCTGTCCCTACCATACTGTTCTACCTCATTTCATAAACAACACAATGGTCGGAAAATATGTTTACCGAACATTAAATGCATGTTCTGATGTTTTCTACAATTTTTGTCTGAAACACTTCTCATTTGGCGAGATATTATAAAAAATGCACGTAGGTCTTCATTGAAAGTACTAGTAATTCTTGTCAGATTGTAATCAAACTTCAGTTTTCTGGACAGATTTTCAAAAAATCTCAATATCAAATTTCATTAAAATCTTTCCAGTGGGAGCTGAGTTCTTCCATGCAGAAGGACCGAACACACATGTTGAGGCTAAAAGTTGCTTTTCACTATTTAACAAACGTGCCTGGAAATGGTTCTACTCACTAACCAGCAGTAGCAAAATTATTATTTACACCTGAGCATCAGAAGTGTCAACTGCTCTGATTAACGAACTATGCTATTGCTCAACTCAACTCCTTTGTTGTGTAATTAAATTTCAGGCAGATTCCCAAGGTACGTCAATTCTCCGTGGGCCGGGTAGCTCAGTCGGTATAGCGACTGACTACGGGCTGGACAGTCCAGGATCGAATCCCGGTGGGGACGAGATTTTCCGCCCATCCAGACCGGCCCTGGGGCCCACCCAGCCTCCTGTACAATGGGTACCAGGTCTTTCCCAGGGGTAAAGTGCTGCTGGGGCATGCTGCTGACCACTCACCCCCTTCTAGTGTCGCGGTCATGGAAAAGTAGAGCTATACCTCTACCCACCCTCCGGGCCACACCGGGCCTGTAACGGGAAAACTTTACTTACTCTACTTTACTGTCAATTCTCCACCAATAAATGAAAATAAATTTCTTACTTTGAGAACTTTTCCAATATCTTCTTTTGCTGTATTTTCTGTCTGACAGAAAAATATCCAACCACTGGTTGCATAGATAGGATACATATGAAATATATTAAAAAAGCCAACAAGGTGAGAAAACATCTCACAAACTGTACATAACAGGTTCTCAATCAGTCTACAAAGAATTACTTTTGTTATTTACTGTAAAAATTGAAACTGATCGTAAAAGACATAGTGCCATTTCTCTTACAAATTATCTCTTCCATATCATTTACATGAGGATTTTTACTGTTGTTCACAGATGGCAGCAAATACAGACATCCATATATTAGGGAGATGTTTCAGACTGTTTTTCTGAAGCTGTGGGGTTGATCCCCTGTGGCAACTTAGGAGTTAAAAAAAATGGAGGGCAAATACATTCACTTATCACACCAACAGGATTAATAAAACATTAAAACATGTGTTCTCTATTTAACATTAACACACGACAGTTTCAGAAACGTCTGGGATGTGGGACATACCTCAGTACTGATTTCACACAGGCCCTTACAGGCAGCTGCTCTTGGCCTGGACTTCAGGATCTACACCAGCAACGATAAACATGCAGCCCCTCTACCAAGTCATAGCAACCCATGATCAAATTTCATTAACATAAAAAAAAAAAGATGTGCAATTTGACAAATAACTATTTTATCTACCTTCAAACAGTACCTACTACGTAAATTCCTTTTGGGTTTGAACTGGAAATTTTGACCAATATTTTATGTATTATTCCTTTACTGGGCATTACAACTAATTTTACGTATTTTATCAAGTTAAATGTGAATGAGAGGCCTCTCCCATAGCATACTTCACCACTTATTACCTTGTTATTTTCTATCTGATAATGGTCGAACGGAATGACGAAAACGTGTTGTAGGAAAGTAAGTAAATTAACATATGGAGTTCGAGTGTTGGGTTTGCCTGGATATAAATCAATACTGATAAACTAGCACAATGGGATGATGTCACCAACAGTTATAAATCTATTGATACAAAACTTCTATTTAGCTAGCAATAATTTCCCAGTGCTCAGCAACCAGGCATGGTAAGCCTTTTTAGAAATACTTACATTCATGAAACTTTTTTTTAACCTTTTGGCGCCGGAATTATTTTTTAAATTTTAGCACAACCTGTATATAAAATGTGAATAATACAGAAACCATATATGTTAGATTTATAAAACAAACTGCATTTTGAAGAGGAAAAAAACGGAGAGTATATAGCGTGTTTAAAATTTTCAGTACCTATATATGTTGAATAAATAAATCAAATGCAACATTTAGAGGTTAGCGGTGCGGTACGACCACTATAGTCGACGTTAGGCGTCAAAAAGTTAAAGATGAATACTGTTAATTATTGTGTAGAAATTGACTCAACAATGAAAGATTAGAGAGATGTCTTTGTGCTGTAACTTCCCAAATATCCCCAGACATTTTTAGTCTCAGTTTTCTCAGTTACGTTCTTTTTTTCTTAAACAGTAGTGAACACAGAATAAGCAAGTTCTAGAAAAGAGACAAATGGAATGCAAATAAAATTATTTGTGTGCACCCAGTTCATGATGGTCAAGATGAATTATGAAAGAGACATACGTAAGGACTTATTAGGTACAGTTAGTTTCAAATTTTGTACAGTTAGTTCAAGACTTTCAAGATTAGTTTCAAATAAGTTTTCCAGCCCCAATATTGGCACTACTGATAATGCAGTATTTTCATTAATGATACATATGTAAACAAATGGGCTTTATTTAAGATGTGGCCTGCAAACATTTTTTTCTTGACTCATCCCTCATGCCCAAAACGTTTATCAGCACTAATCTCCATACTGCTGTCAGTATTTGTATGATCTGAAACCTCTTTAGAGGCCACATCATATGGCCTCCAGCAAAGCAACCTCTGTAGGCATGTGTTGAATTCCATAAATTATAACCTTCGGATGGCCCTTCATATGCAGACAGATGTACACAATGCACACTTCAAATAAAAAGTCAGGGAAGGAGGGGCAGAAGCACACAATGCCACATTTGACAAATATTTTACATGTTCTAATTAAAAAGGTAAAGCAGTCCCATTACAGGCCTGGGCAGGCCCAGAGGGTTCCAGGAAGTTATGGTTCCCAGATTTTGTGACAACAGCACAGGAAGGTGGTAGGTTGTCAGCCTTATGCACCAGTCGCCTTTACCCCCAGGAAATGCCCCTGGTACTCATTTCTGTTAGAGGCTGAGTTGACCCCAGGACCACAGTGCGATTGGATGGATTATGTCAATGAAAAATTCCAAGACACCATCTGGAATCGAACCAGCGACCTTCCAATTTGTAGCACAGCACCTTAACCACTGTGCTACCACGGTCCCCACATGTTCTAATTACATTACAATTTTCACTCATAAACATAATAACTTCAGTTGCAGAAATATGAGTGTTTCTGAATTGGTGGTGAACAAAAAATAGTAAACAATCTTGAAAGAGGATGTGTGTCACCAAGTTGTGTTAACCCCCACTAAACAGTCCGCCCAGAAGCACAAACTACACATTTCTTAGAGCAGGTTATGAAGTACTGGTGTTAAAATCACTTACACACTGGTAGATCAAGAAAGCGGTGTCGCCATTTTTCTGTTTCAGGTGTACTGCCCCCAGTGTAAAGAATTGGTACACTACATTCACACTTTAGTTGAGGTGCAACATGAAACATTTGCCTAGCAGTTTGAAGACTAAGACTAATACAGTCTTCAATAAACTCTGCTCCACGACTTGCAAGAACAAAGATCCTTATAAAAAAATTGTTAGCGCTGCCAGCCTCCAAATACTGAACGTCAGATCTATATACACAGACGAGACCTGTTGAGGCCACGAGTTCCTTATTACCGAAAGCACTGAAACAATTTTTACTCAGTCCCCTCTGACAAATGCTGAGTTAGTACATCGATCACGCCACGACCGCATTCAAGTTCCTGATTCATGTCATTCAACAAAATATACCACAAAAAAAAACTGTTATTTTTTAGACTCGTAATTCCTTTTTGGTACCTGTTCGAAAAACACAGTTTGGCAAATTCGACAGCTTGCACGCAAGCATTCACATTACAATACTAAAAAAAAATAAAGAAAGAAAAGGGGCACACAACTTCATCACGTTCCAGAACATACCGTACATAACCTTCAACATGAACACCAGCAACAAGGCAATGTCAGTCAACTACTTCAGCGCGCACTTAAATTCGCGATGAGATATGAATCACAAATGTCATGAAAAGTTCGAAAATATGTCTACATTAATTCATTTTCCGCTCCTTCAATAATTACTCGTAACAACTATTAATTGATAGCGGCTTACCTCAAATATTTTCAGCAACAATTTTACATATAATCTTCGAACTCCTAAGGATTTCCCGATTGAAGCCAGAAATATTATTGCCAGTAAAAACATTAAAAATGGTGTCACAAGTATAGAGCACGAAACACTAACTAAACTCCACACTAACGCCATTCTTCTGCAACTCGTCTGACAATTGCAGCAGCCGCGTACAACTGTTGTCCGACCACTCTCAACCTCACAGATCAACCTTATACCCATGCATGTCCGTGGCCAAATATGATAATACCAAACTCAGAGAGCGTATAAACAAACTGCACACAACTATCGCGGTGCGCCAGTAATGCCAATGTCACATTTCAGAGTAGGTTATGATAATAAAAGTCGTCTGTTTGAATTAGTAGTTGAATTGAAGTTAAGTAAATACACTCAACTGTAGGCATATGACTTTCCCTTATCGCTATATCGTGAGATACTACTAATTACAACGGTAGCCTAATAACGTACCCATGGTATCAGCGTTGACAACTGATCCGTGGTGTGCACATTAGACCCGTTCAACGCGTAACAAAAAAAAAAAATCCTCCCAGTTAAATATGGCTGATCTCCCAGCTCCTGTACGGGTTTCGCCACTAATAAGGGTAGGTGAAGACTGCATTTAAAGGACTGTAATTCAAAATGTACACAACTCCTTTAAAATTTTCGTACTCTTCTTTGGCGTTATTATTCAACTGTATGGTGTAACATATTCTAACTTGCATAAAAGAGATTCCGTCATTTTGAAGAAAAATAGTGTATTTAACATGCAGACTACTTTCCACCGGTACACTTCCCCGGTAGTGTGAAATCATCAAGAAACTGTAGCTCTGAAGTGACGAGGTTCGGAGACTGGGTGAGGTCATTTTCACGCCCCAGCCGTCTTTAAGGAGATTGGTCCTCATTGTTGCCTCAGAATCTTCAGACCTATGTCGTCCGGCCACAAGTTTATTTGGACTTTTGACCACATTAAATAGGATTTGCATAAGTAACCATTTGGCTTTAATATGCGTATCTCCCAACATACTTGCCATGAACTTTGTAGAGGTTTTGAGCGGTGTTATTGTATTTCGTTAAAAGGTGAGTACAAGAAGAAAGTACAGGTGTTCTTTCGTTGTAAACTTAAACACATTGGCATAAGAGTGGTTTAAGCATTTGGCAATGATCTGAGATCTTTCTGTGTATTTGATTCTTGTTATTAACTGCACACTTAGCCCCTGTGCTGTACCAATTAGTCACTGATATAAAAAGAAAACTCACCCATCTATCCTTCCAGCCTAGTATGAAAACACAAGGAAGCAAGTGGAAGAATTCAAGGGCTTGGTTGTTAGCAACAGTAGCCATTGTGATGCAAGATAATTTTCCAATAACTTGGGGATGATGCAGCTGTATAGACTAATAATAGCCAATTGCATTAGTTTCACTCAGACATCAATTTGTTCTTTAGTCTCTCACCCAATTACACCATATCTCAGACAGTTCACATGTTGCCATGAGGTCATAGTACTCTTCGATGAGGTGTCAACTTAACTGTAGATGATGTACTAAGAGTGATATTGCCATGTCTTCAGCTACTAGTTCCAATACATACTGACAACAGCAGGCTGTGACACAGAGTTTTACCATGGGAGTTGGTAGTAAGGTCTCTGCTACTAATGCGTATGTTTGGGTGACTAAACTGCTCTTGGGACTAATTCTGGAAGAACATGTGAACATAGCTTACCGTCTTCCTTCCCAACCCAGCTAATGCTTTGTCTCTCAATACAGATCATGGGAGAAATGTTTGGAAACAGGTCTGCCCAAGTTTCAGACCTTGGCAGAAGGGAGTGATTAAACCATGGTGAAGGAATTTATCAGTTTTGCTCTCTAATCATTTCAGTTTGGCAGATGGAGTTTCCTAGCAGTTGGCATTGCATGGGGAGCAGTTCGCCATAGGTCACTGTCCAAGAAAGAAAATGCATTGCGTGAAATTGAACTGAAGCACAAGGAAGTACGTGATGCAAAATTAGCAGAAGAAAAGAAAAGATTAGCCAAAGGTGGGTTAACTGTCAACATTTAAGCATTCATTGTCATATCATTTTAAACTGTTAATTAATTTTAAACTTTGGACAGCAAAGTGTTTAAAATTCATGATCAACCATACTTTATCACATATTTTCTGGCAGGCAGTTAGTTTAATTTGTGTGAATATTTCAGAAAATTGAGCTTTTTAAGTTGCAGTTTGTGATATGGGTTGACATATTTTGCTACCGTTTAGCTAATTTATTACCTACTTGATGTACAGGGGTGCTGATAAGTCCTTAGCCTGACCAGGAAGGAAACAATTTAACATTTCTGTCAGAATGGCATGAATTTCCTTCAGCGCCTTACCATGCAGGGAAAAAACTTGATAACAGCTCGCGTCTCAGTGTTGTTGAAATCGCATGCGTCCCTGACATGCTTCTGAGCTTGTTCCCTTTGTGGTCGGGCTAAGGACTTATCAGCACCCCAGTAAATAATGGTTGGAGGGTATTATCAGTTTGTGCAAAATATATTGACACCAGCAAAGAAAGCTACTTTGGGTTATTGTATAGTTGCTTGATGCATAATTTTTCACAGTTGGGTTCAAAATAACGAGATTGATTTTTATTTCAATGCATCCACTTTGAATCCAAGTCACAGAGCCAACACTCGCAAGTTTTTTGTTTGGTCTATCCAGCCACAAAACCTTAAAATAATCCATGACTGTTCCTTAGTTAAACTTGTCATTCAGTACTGTGAATCTCTTTAACTCCATCCATCCTAGCCATTGATAGTCTCTGTGAATGTGATTCACTGTTATAATATCAAACATTTATCAGTTCAGCATAATCACTGTCAAAATCTCTACTTATAAAATATTCAGAATCTTTGAAATCTGCTTCATTTGACCAATCAGTACACAGGCTAATGTTAGAATGTTGCAGTTGTGTTTTAAATATGTTAATAACATTAAGCTAGCTAATTGCAGGCTTAAGAGAACACAGTAAACTCACACTTTCTATAAGGACGAACAAGTTTTTGATCAGCTCTGTAATTTTGCGCTTTTTAAGGAACGTCCCTATAACATGGAGTTCATTCCCTGCACATTTTTTCTTGCAGTCTAATTATGTATGTGCTTCATTTTACAGAGGAACTGGATAATCTAGCCAGACAAGCAGGAGCCACGCCTGAGCCGTGAATAATTTTTGTTGCATTCGTATATAGTAACATAGTTCCCAATCCTGTATAGCACGTAAATGTATTTCAAGATGTAAAATATAAATATTGTCATAAATTTGTTGGATAGTGTTAAGTTTCAGTGAAGTTCAAGTTTCCTAAATGGCTTCTTTAAAAGCCATTTTCTGTCCTCTGTTTAACCCTTTGGTGCCAGAATTAAATTTCCAATGCCGTCTGTAAATCCCCAGATTTAAATTTTAAGATTTTGTTTTTTCATGCAAAATCTTAAAAAAAAAAAATGGAAAAGGAAAATTCTCTACATAGCTGCACAAAAAGTCATTGGCTGAGGCATATGCTGTGTGATTCAAGAATGGAGCCCAGCACACTACAGCACAGCATTTGCATCGTTTGACACCCAAAGGTTTATGGGGCCAACGTATGATCAGGAACTTGATGATAATGATTATAATGGTGATGAATCACTGGTGATAAAAATCTTGATCATCTCTACGAAATCACCATTGTCAGTATCACATCCACCATCATTTCCAGTTGAAATTTAATGTTGCACTGAATTTAAGGAGGCGATAAATGTTGTGTTGGTTGATCAGTAGTATGCCCCAGAGTATGCAGAGTGGCCACAAAAAAAGTAGACAATTTGAGAACATACGGAAATCAAGTGTTCAAAATTTCTTCCACACATGTGTTAAGTTCATAATTTTTCCACTAGTCCATGAAGAGACTCAAATACAGAATCTGAAATGCTGTGACAAGTGTGAGATGAAAGTGCCTGTAAGTGCAGCATGTTTTGGATGAGACCCACATGGAGCACCAGTGACCATGTGGGGAGAAAAACATGGACATTTGAAGATTGTTCTTTTAGTAAATTAGGTTTTTGTGTGTGTTACCATATGTCCAATAGTCACATCACTAGCAGAAAAACTGTGATCTTACACATGAGAGGGAACCCTTTGAATATTGGACAACTGCTTTGTAATAACAATGTTTCTGTGTTGAAAAATGATAATAAATATATATGTTTTCAGTCAAACACAACAATATTTTATTATTCAACTTATTGGAAATAAGTTCAATAACACAATATTGTTATGTTTGACTGCAAATGTGTATATTTATTACTGTTTTTCAGTTCTATAACACAATGGAATGTCCTGTACAAAAATAAAATAGTTTCCTGTATATTCTCAGTAGAAAATTACAGGCCCATGAAATCACTAATTTGTAGCCACCCATCATTTTAAAATTTATGTTACCTGATTCTTCAGAAATGGAAGCCATCTCCATTCTTAATATTTCCTACACTCTTTCTCCCCTGCTGCCACTTCAACTGTTGTTTCTGAAAGAAACAAAAAAAGTTCATTACATGACAAAGAATAAGCAGAATGTAGCTTACAGTGACTGTCAGAAAATTCTGTTAAATTATTGTCTGAGCTTGGCACATGCTAGAAGTCTGGCGAATTCTTATGTAACTAAGTGCAGCTGAGTATGGGAGCTTCTTTGAAACATGCCAAGTCCAGCAGTTTTTTCCAGACTTGACAATTTCTCTGTGTCTTGAACAATAGGCCAAGAGAATCATAATTAATATCCATAATTAATGTTATTAATGACAGAACATAAATACAAATCTCATTAATCAACTCAAACTGTGCGTCACAAGGTAGTGGATTTCCGAATGGAGGTAACCTGTACAGACATGTAAAACTCAGCCACACAGAATCACAATATTTCAAAACAAAATTTCTTCAATTTTTTATTACATAAACACTTGCTTTAATCAGCTGTGGTACAAAACATGCAGTAGATTTCATCAGTCCATTAAAATGTTTAGCAAAAATATGGGACATGAACCTAACCTAACACAAGAAAAAAGTGACACATGCTCATATGCGTCTCTGTTTCTTAGACAGGCAGCAAAACAGTTGTTGATATGGCTTGTTGATTTGCTCAAATGTGCCACAACCTGTGCTCAGAAAGGTATACCTGTCTCATATATTGTGTACTCCAACTACAGAAAGCTCCTGGTGACATTCCTTCAATTTTGTATGAAAAAAACTTTGATGTGCCTTTCTGTTATGAGTCCCTTGATAATATATATAACACATCATATTTTGTAACAGTGTTACCAACACAGAAGCATGCCAAATGAAACTGTCACAGCATGTTCTTAGACAAGAAAAATGTGGTGTAATATTTTCTTGGGCATTTACAATTTCTACACTGAGCACTCTTCCTTGTTCCTTTGCAACTGCTTGTGCAAAGTGTAGGTTCTGACTGCATAGCAGAATTCCATGTACAGCTGTCAAAATATCAGTTTCATGAACGCTCTTCTCTGCCTCTGGTAATTATTGTACATAGAAGGTCTTCTGTACAATTATAAAAACATCTTCATTGTGTTTACTTCATTGAATGTAGTATGTCAAGTTAAACCAGTATTTTTGAGCTTCATAAGTAAAAATATATGCATAACATTTCACATAACCTTAACCAGTCACAGGCAGCCCTCCAGCTGTCTGAACATACACAGTTTGATTTTGTTGTGCTGTTAAAAGCAAGTTTACAGAATTAAAGTTGCCGGTCATTTGTGCTGTGATACCGTGTTATTGGGAAAGTATTTCCTTCACCCAACCACACAGACAACTTGCTTATTCAGCAACAGTATGCTGGAAACCTCAAATTTTCAAACCAGTAGCCAACTGGGGTGGGTATTTCAAATTCAGCGCATGGGTTATGAAAAACATTATTATTATTTTTGTTATTATTATTGAAACAGAAAACGGTAATATGAAATATATTGTATTTTGTGGAGATTGTGCTGCAAGCCTTGAAATGAAATTTTTCTTTTTGCCTAAATATATAACATGAATTCCTGTGGGAATTTCCCATGTGCAATCGCAATTGGGACCGCCGGTATTTAACCCTTTAAATGCCAAGTTAAATCCTGTCTACCATCTGCTGGCATTATTAGGAGCTTACCATATTCTCCACATTAGCAGGTTAAGGGTTAAAAGTTTGACATATACTGGCCTTGTTTTGACTTCATGGCCTGCTTGATAATGTGACTTATTAACTCAGAAAAAAGAAATTGCTTGAAAACTCCCACAGTAAGAAGGTAATGTTAATCTGAGATCTGACACCTAGTAGTCTGTTACATTATATAACCTACAGAGGTTTCTGAGGAACTTACTGTATCCCATCGTAATGGGAAATAAGTTCTCTGAAAAACTGGTACATGTGTACCAGACTATATATAGCAAACAATTTACATTGTGCTAGCAGGTTGTGAAGATAGCATTGTAACAGCCATGAGAACATCAAAGCTCTACTTCCAAACAAGTTAAGCATTTTATGAATTCTCTTGCCATGCTGCACAGTGTAGGCAGATACTGAAGTTGCTGTTTTGTGTCTTTCTTAAATGTCAGTTTTAAAGAAATCGTCGCACATCATGTTACTGCAACAAGACCTTCATTCTTTCTGGAAATACAAAATATACTGTATAAGAACCCTAAAAATGGTGACATACTGGATATTGAAGAATGATGAGAATAATTCAACATTAAACATCTCCTCTTCTTCTTCTTATCCTTCATTCTTTTGATTGGTTGGCAACTTTCCACCTGGAATTGTTGCAAGCCATTCTTTTCATTGCTCTATAACTGTCAGCTCCAGCGCTTCTGGCGACTTGCTTTAAGTATTGTAGTCAAGATCTTCCCATGGCTTTTTTTCCAGTTATTGCTCCTTCAAGGATGTTTACTACAAATTCATTATGCCTAATTGTATGCCCTATCCATGAGTGGCGTCTGTTGTTTAAAATTTTTAAAAGTAATCTTCCTTCTTTCTCCTTTTGAGAAACTTCATCATTCGTTATTCTATCTCTCTATTTTTAACAATCTTCTCCAGCTCCATGTTTCAAATGCATTTATGACCCTCTCTTCATTTTTTCCTAGGGTCCATGTTTCTGATCGATAAAGAGCAACTCTCCAAATACAACATTTAAACGCCTCCTGAAACAAAATTCTTCACGAACAGTACTGGTGTTTGTCTAGACCTTCCCCGTATCTTCTTTTATACTTAGCGCCCTCGCCACCGTAGCGCCGCCATTACAATTTCACGGGTTCTTTTTAAGCTTGTGGCGACTGCTGCCATCTTCAGCAAGAAATTTGAATTACATATCACACACGCTCGCTCGCGCGCGCAGACTGTTGCGCCATGCATATCACCGACTCCAACGTTGCCACTTGTCACGCTTTGTACACATGGCGCCAGGTCAAACGGAAACCAGTGAACACAGACATCCACTGGATCCTTATTAGACCGTGAATGGGAAACGTCTGATCGTGCGAGATTAGAAGTTTCTCACAGCGGTGTGTTACTGACGATTCACGTTTACGGGTGATACTTGCCGTGTGGACTGGTTTAGATCAGTGGTTTTCAGGGGGGCCACAGGTTAATGATAGAAAATTGACGGCGACAGTTATCTTTCCGATTGGGCCAACGAAACATGTGCTTGAATAAGATATTTGAAATTTAAAATTGTATCAGATGTTCTCTTCTCCTCTGCATCTCCGCTGCACAGATGGCAGAGTTGTATTTTATTGCTTCTCCCACATCTCATCTGCTTGAATCTGATTTCATTTGGGTGACGTATTTGTAGTCAAAAGTATGCGACGGCCTTGATGGTGTGAAGAGACATGATCTTCGCTTATCACTGGTGGCACTGCAACTGGACATTCAAAAACTTGCAAGTGTTCTTCAGGGCCAAGGAACTCGATGCCTATAATGCCAATTATTAACAATACTTTTACTTCTGTAAGTAAACGTGTTATAAAAGGTAAAGTTCACCCAAGAACAGGCCACGATGGTCCAGAGGGGGGTGGAGGTAGAGCTCTACTCTTTCTTTAACCACGGCGCTAGATGGGGTGGGTGGTCAACGCCACGCCCCGGCCGCTATACCCCCAGGAAAGAGAACCGGTACCCATTGTATAGCAGGCTGGGTGGGCTTCAGAGCCGGTCTTGACGGTTTTGGAAAGTCTCGCCTCCCACCGGGATTCGATCCCCGGACCGTCCAGCCCGTAGCGAGTCGTTATACCGACTGCGCTATCCCGGCTCCAAACGAGTTTTACTTAACCCTTATCCTGCTAACGTGGATAATATGGTGAACTAATAATGCCAGCAGATGGCAGATGGGATTGAACTCGGCTTTTAAAGGGTTAAACAAACAATTTAAAAATAATAGAGTATTATAATAATAAGAATATAAATATAGTCTAATACGTAAATCGACAGTGTGGAAATAAAGTAACTTTTCATACGGAACAGCGTCTATGAAGTGTTGGGGTGGGGGGGGGCGCACACAGATAAATCAAGCTTAAAGCAAAAAATGGTTGAGAAACACTGGTTTAGACGGATCGTCGTACCTTCATGATCACGTTGACGGGACGGAACATTTCTAGACAATTCTTTACGCCGTAACAGCGCCCGGAAATTTCAGATCCCTTTAGTACTGCGCTTTCTGGCGCATGGTAGTGACTCATGAAATGCTACCACGTACTGTCGCGACGCGCGTTGGTATTGACATGATGAGTCATTTCCCGGATCAGTACCGCATCTGCCATATTTGTTCTTCAAATGCAATTTGTCGCGCATGAAACAGAGGAACGTTCCGTCTTCAATGACATATTTAGTCGACGAGCCACTTCTCGCAATTTGCGAGATTGTGTAAACGGTTCTGATCACAGCGTCTTGAATTTATACATGGAGATTTCTTTCCATACATAATTTAAAGCAGTTCCAGGGTTTGTGCTGGATTCATAATTAGCGTCCACTGGTTGTCGGCTGTTGTGAACATGGCTATGAACTATTTTGTACTATGACCAACAAATGCATAATTAGTTCACAAATTATCACACTCCTACATGTATGTACAGTACATACCGGGCCAGCATGACAGTAGCATCAACATACAGATTGTACATACAGCCACCACACAGACTGACTTCATGAGAATTGCAACAACAAAATTATTTTAGGCCATTTATTGTAAATAGGACAATTTTAATGTTTTAAAGATTTTAGAATATTGAGATTTCAACGACTATATAATTAGAAATTGTATAAAACCTAAGTGAAACATCTTAGTTGTAAATTGTATTACCAACAGCTGCATTTGAAATACTTGTGTAACTTGGCAAGGGATTGAATACAAGCTCCATGAGGATGACACGATAGTGTCAGAAACATGTAGGAGCGTGATAATTTGTGAAATAATTGTGCATTTGTTGGTCATTGTACAAAATAATAAAAGATGCACGGTTGTGGTTATGAACGTGTAGGTTTCATGGGGACTATTGTTCTGTGAATGTAAACGGTAAAGTTTTATCTGTACAGGACATGAAAACAGATAGGAGGGAAGAGGTATAGCTTCACTCTTCCTTAATCTCTACACTAGATAGAGGTAAATCTTTCTTATCTGGCCGCTCCTTTCAACATAACAACCTAGGCCGTTAACACGAAAGACAGTGGGCTTTTATGTTCATATTGAATTTCGTTTGCCAGCGTTCTGAATTCGGTCTTTGTCAGGCAACTGGGAATTTTCGAACCTAAATCGTAACGCAGCATCGTGTAAAAATATTTTCAAACCTTAACCAGAGAGCACGCGAATGAAATCGACTCAGCTGGCATTAACTCCTTTACGCCCAAAAACGAAACGTTGGTTCACTTCAATTTATCAACCAACTAATGCACATAACGTTTCGCATAAAAGACTTTTAAAACACTTTAAAACACTCCGACATGTTTCGACCTTGTCAGATCATCATCAGAGAGCTTTGTTCCTTGCTGAAGTTATATTACGGTATTCACAATTCAATTCGTATTTGCAAACGAGGTGTTGTGGCAGCATACGCGTACAGAAAAAAGAGAAAGGAGATAAATTTACCTGTCCACACCAAGAACAATTTCACATTTTGTAAACCAATTTCATATTTTGTTTAACCAATTTCATATTTTGTTAACCAATTTCAAATTTTGTTAACCAATTCCATATTTTAAACCAATTTCATACTTTTAACCAATTTCATATTTTGTATACATGTAAAATAACCACTGCCACCGGGGACAACCCAATTGCAGTTTATTATTATTATTATTATTATTATTATTATTATTGTTATGCATACAGTGAGAGTAACGCCACTCAAAATGTATCTCAGCGCTAGACGAAAGCGAGTGGTCAACTCAACGCGCCGGCCAATTTGCCTCCCAGAGAAGAAACACTGTAATCACTGAATAGGAAGCTGGGTTTACAGCTGAGCCAATCCGGACGTTTCGATGGACAGAAAAACCTCTTGGCCCTCCCGGGAGAAATGTCTGATAAGGAGGCTGGCCTGGAGTTAAAAGCTGAGGAAAATTACGAGCTACGAATTAGGCACGTACTCCATCCACTTCACTTCCCTCCAGTGAAGTACCTACTTACTTACATACTCCATGGTGCAGAGTCCTTCTTGAGTAGCTAACTGGTTGCAGCTAGTCAAGAAATTCCCCGCATTTCACGGAACCCGAATGTTCATTACCGCACTCACAAACCTCCGCCACCCGTCCCTATCCTGGTCCAGCCCAATCCAGTCCATATACCCACATCCCACCTCCTGGAGATCCATCCTAATATTATTCACCCATCTTCGCCTAGGTCTCCCCAGTGGTCTCTTTCCTTCCGGTTTTCCCACCAAGACCCTAGGGTCAAAATCATCATAACAGTCACTGCAAATTGGTCATTCAGTGAAGTACCTAAGAATGACAAATTTGCAGTGACTGTTATGATGATTTTGACCCTTGAAGTAAGCTCCATCGTCCCAAAGCTAATGCCACACCAGAAATAACGCCTTACTAAACAAGTCTTATCTGCTCGTGTTTCTTCCTGTGTTTTTCATCTTTTCTTTCCAGCCTTCTTTTTCTCTCTCGCTTTATGGCAGCATAGCGTCTGCTGCTGATGTGTTTCAAATGTAAGCCTTTAGCTTTGCCCGTGGTCTGACATCAGCGTTTCACTTTCTCATCGCCATTCATGGAAAGTTGAAGACCTGCCTTTCTCGGAAATCTCTTTCCTTGCGTACTGAGAACTGGGTCATGGAGTACACCTCATTATGGCGACTACATGCCGTCTGAAAAGCCAAAATCATCATACAAACCTATTTCATCTTTTGCTGTAAGATGATTTGGAATTATAACTCTAAATACTTTGCATCTTTACCAAACAACTATTCGTTTTTATCGTTGGAATCTACGTAGTTCACTCACCAACAAATGCACGATTTATTGACGTTGTTAAAAGTTTTAAATTTGCATTAAAACACAATAATATCGCTCCTACATGTTTCGGTTTTTAATGACCGTCATCAGGGAGCTTTATATATACCTAACTAAAGCTATATTTATGTTAAAACATTCGGTAATATACATCGTTATATAAATTAGGTGATGTGGCAGCATGTCGTAGTGCGGCATGTGTGTTGTGTGCAGTACAGTGCAGTGCAGATAAAGCTCCCTGACAACGGTCATTAAAGACCGTAACATGTAGGAGCGATATTATTGTGTATTTTAATGTAAATTTAAAACTTTTAACCAAGTTAATATGATAGTGCATTTGTTGGTGAGTGAACTACGTAAACAACTACTCGGTTTTTGTAAAAATTGTTGCTTCTTCATCGTTACTACAATATGTCTTGATCGGATCTAATTTGTGCCGGCTTAATCCTATCCGTACCGTCGAAGTCAATTTAGTTATTCTTATTAATATTATCCTTCATTTATGCCCACTGATGTTCTGTTGTTTCTCCCAAACAATCTTCTTGACGTGTCCCAAGCAGAATCATTTCTTGTCCTAAAATGCATGCTGGGGACCCCCTTATTTAATTGTAACTAGCTGAAGGGCACAAAACATAAATTTCTTAGGAACGTAATCGTCTCCATAGACCTATTAGTACATGTCATTTCTTTTTCGCAGTTTTTCTCATCTGCTCCTTCAACTAACTAAACCAACTCCACGAAGCAGATTCTTTCCTGAGAAGCTAACAGTTCCTCAGCCAGTCAAGAAATTAACATCATTTTATAGAACCCGAAGGTTCATTGGCGCATTCAAAGTCCCCGCCATCCGTCCCTATCCTCAGTCAGTTCAATCCAGTCCATGTCCTCCATCCCACTGCTTGAAGTTCCATTTTAAAATTATTCTTCCATCTACGCCTGGGTATTCTCAGTGGTCTCTTTCCCCAGGTTTCCCCACTAAAATCCTGTATACATCTCTCCTATCTCCATACATGCCACAATTCTCGCCCATCTCATTCTTCTTGTTTATAATATTTATTTAATATATAGTATTTGGTGAACAGTACAGATCATTAAGCTCCTCATTATGTAGTTTTCTCCACTCCCCTGTTACCTCATCCCTCTTAGGCCTAAATATCCTTCTCAGCACCCAACTCTCAAACACCCTCAGTCTAGTATAATATTTCTTCCTGAAAGTAACAGACCAAGTTTCACACCCATAAAAAACAACAGGCAAAGTTGTAGTTCTGTACGTATCTATCTGTTACGTAAGTAGTAACGAAAGCTAAAGATGTCCATCTTCACGCCATTAAGGCACAGGCGGAGAAGGGGTAGAGCTCTAGTCATTCGTGACCTTGACGATGGGTGGAGGTAAGTGGTCGACTTCAGGCCCCAGCCGCTTTAACCCGGTATCCACTGAAGAGCAGGTTGGGCAGCCCGCACAGCCGGTCTAAACCTTTGCGCCGAGATAAAATGTCTTACCCCTGCCCGGAATCAAACCCCGGATCGTCCAACCCGCAGCACAGTCACTATGCTGAATGAGCTATCATTTACTACTGTCATGGCTAAAGCAGCGCAGACTGCTTTATTTATAGACCCAGTTCGTACCATGCACTAAACACTTTTCATCTCGGTTACAAAAACTGATAAGTTTATGATGTAAGTGGCACAGGTCGCTGTTTGTTCTGAGATAAATACAAAACACACAAATACAGTGTGGCAGAATGTAAAATTATTGACTGTTAAACCTGTTGGTGCATCACGTAACCAGTAGGCTTAAACAGATTAATGCAGTTGTGTACTGGCGAGCTGCATTGTGGCCTCGGCTCTATTTGATGAGGCAGCCATGTTGTGTGGCATTCAGAGCTGGGGCGCAGGCGCGTACGTGAGCAACCATCTGCAGGAACGTTACCGCATGGGGATCAATACACTATTCTGCCCCAACTAAACCGTTACCCAACAGCTTTCCCCTGTCCCCCCAGGCCCTAATTCCACGACAACAACGGACAGCTGGTTCCAAGGCATAGATCCCTCAGAAGGGATGTTACCTGCGGTACAAGACAAAGTTCACCCTAGAACAGTCCACGAAGGCCCAGATGAGAAGTAGATGTATAGCTCTACTCTTACTGTAACTTCAGCGCTGGATGGGGGAGGGGTCAACACGACGCCCCGGTCGCTTTATCTCCGCGAAAAAGACCCGGTACCAATTGTATAGCAGGGAGAATGGGCGCCAGGGTAGGTCTGTACGAATGCAGAAAATCTCGCTTCCAACGGGATTCGATCCCCGGACCTTTCATTCCGTAGCGAGTCGCTATACCGACTGAGCTATCCCGGCACATGTTACCTGTCATAGCGGTCACACTTGGAATGCTGGACAGAAACTGGAGTGCGTCGTTTATAAATGCCGATCGTTCTGCAGCCTCTTACGATGGAACTAGTAATACTGCGGTGTAGCAGCTGGGCCACTGACGGGACGATCTGAGGATCGAGTCCCGACAGGGGCAGAAGATTCTTCTCCAAAACGTCCTGGTAGGCTCCGAAGCCCATCGGGATTCTTTCCTCGCGGGTAAAGCGGCCAGTGCGAGAAGCTGTCACCTCACTTCCACGCCAGCCGACGTTAGGAATAAGTAGAGCTATGCCTCTCTACTCCTACGCGTTCATGGCATGAAAAGGGGCAATTTTGCTGTTGTATCTACCTTTTGTCTCTACAATATATTGGAAAGCTAACATAAATGCCACTACAGTATAAATACAGGCAGAAAAAATTTCGCTGTTTAAACAACGCTTATGCTGCCAGATGAGTTTTCTTTTGCCTAATACTACCACACGACGTTAGACCTGAGCGGTGTAACCCGCTAGGTGCATGGAAAGATAAAAAGACGCTTTGACAGTGTCTAACGAGAAACTGGCTCGCAGTTTATTTAATTTTATACACTGACTGTACCAAAATACAGGGTCACCAAATATCGCCAACATCTGCTGCAGATAACTGTAAACAAAAAATTAATTAATTGCTTAACGACAGACTGTTTCTTCCCAAACTGTACAACGCTATATCAAATGCATGGGCAGGTTATTCAGAACCGGGAACAAGTCACAGGAAGCATTCTTAAGGAACGTTTCAGATCAGGCCGTTTCGTTTCTGCGAAAAAATCGACGGAAAAGAGTTGTTGGCAGTAAATTGTTTTAAAATTTAAAGTGTCTGTTGTTATCAACAGTACTGATTGTTGTGTGTACGCATGTATTCTGTGGTCTAGTCAGAGGTTGCTATCCAAAAATTTAAAGATCAAAATATGTAGAACTATAATTTTGACTGTTGTTATTTATGGATGTGAAACTTGGTCGCTGACATTGCGGGAGGAAAGGAAGCTGAGGGTGTTTGAGAATATGGTGTTGAGGAGAATATTTGGACCTAAGAGGGACGAGGTAGTGGGGGAATGGAGGAGATTGTATAACGAGGAGCTAAATGATTTGTATCCCGCACCCAATATTATGCGGGTTATAAAATCGAGAAGAATGAGATGGGCTGGGCATGTGGCGCGTTTGGGTGAGGAGAGGGGGGTGTATAGGGTCTTGGTGGGGAAACCGGAGAGAAAGAGACCATTGGGGAGACCTAGGCGTGGATGGGTGGATAATATTAGGACGGATCTTCAGGAGGTGGGATGTGGGTATATGGACTGGATTGGGCTGGCCCAGGATAGAGACATGTGGCGGACGCTTGTGAGTGCGGTAATGAACCTTCGGGTTCCGTGAAATGCGAGGAATCTCTTGACTAGCTGCAAACCAGTTAGCTTCTCAAGAAGGACTCTGCACCACGGAGTAAGTAAGTAAGTCAGAGGCGCGGACAGTAATTAGACCAGTGGTTCTAAATCTGGGGGCCGTCACCTTTCGCTAAATGTGCCCCGAGGCCTTGAATTCAAGAACGATTATGTAAAATTACATGTATGAACTAAACATTAAATAATTTCAATGTCACAATATTACCCATAAACAAGTATATTTTAGTTCTTAGTTGCAGCATATCAACAAACAATGCTGAACGGTAGTAGCTCTGTATGAGTGTGAAACTTGGTCTCTCAAGTTGAGGGAGGAACGTAGGCTGAGGGTGTTTGGGAACAGCGCGCTGAGTAAGATATATGGGTCTAAGAGGGACGAGGTAACAGGGGAGTAGAGAAGACTACATACCGAGGAGGTTAGTTATCTGTACTCCTTAACAAATATTATTCGGGCTATGGGAGCGACACTTTCCTGGGGCATTCAGGGGTATGGTGGAAAAACCGGAGGGACAAAAGACCACTGGGAAGGCCTAGGAGTAGATGGCGGATAACACTAATATGGATTTTCAAGGAGTGAGATAAGGTTGTATGGATTGGATTGATATGGTTCGTGGTAGGGATAAGTGGCTCGGTACTGTAAACGCAGGGATAAACCTTCTCGTGGATACTGCTAAACGGCTGACTGCTTTTGAAAGAAAAGTTTCAAGAAGAATGTTTGGGGGAATTAAAGTAAATGAAAATTGGAGAAAGCGATATAATAAAGAATTTAATGCAGCTGTTTTGAGATTTAGATATACTTTCATTCATCACAGTAAGTTGGTTGGATTGGATTGGTCGTGTTAATAGAATGAACAGTAAAAGAAAAGTAGGTCAGGTTTTTAACAATAATCCTCAGAGAAGTTCACAAAGAGTACGACCAAAAAACAGATGGTGGAACTGTGTACAGACACATAATGGTAGTTGCAGAATTAAAAAAAAAATTGAAAGAGAAGTAAAAAAAAAAACAGAGTTGAATGGGAGAAGTCCATTAAGGAGGGAAAGGTCTATATTGAACTGTAATGGCATGTAAGGTGAAGGAGAAGAACACTGGACTGTAATGGCATCTATGGTGAAGGAGAAGAAGAACAGCAACAAGAAGAACAACAACAATGAGGAGGAGAAAGAGAAGGAGAAGTAGAAAGAGAAGAAGGAGAGGAAGATGAGAACAACAAGAAGAGGAACAAGAACAAGAGGGAAAAGGAGGAGGAGGAGTAGAAGGAGAATAAAAACAAGATGAATAAGAAGGAGGATGAGGAAAATAAGAAGAACAAGAACAAGAAGGAGGAGGGGTAGAAAAAGGAGAAGAAACAGAAGGACAAGAAGGAGATGAAGATGAGAACAAGAAGAAGAACAAGAACCATAACAAGAAGAACAAGAACAAGGAGAGGGAGAAGAGGAGGACAAGGAGAAGGAGAAGAAGAGAGCAAGAAAAAGAAGAACAAGAACAACAAGAACAGCAAGAATAAGGAGGAGGAGGAGGAGGAGGAGGAGGAGGAGGAGGAGGAGGAGGAGAAGAAGGAGAAGAAGGAGAAGGAGGAGAAGGAGGAGAAGGAGGAGAAGGAGAAGAAGAAGAAGAAGAAGAAGAAGAAGAAGAAGAAGAAGAAGAAGAAGAAGAAGAAGAAGAAGAAGAAGAAGAAGAAGAAGAAGAAGAAGA